>Ga0169931_10004239_pt1 | contig 22396 bp, 15 predicted proteins | sample Kivu_15m_20L_FD_129675 | JGI IMG/M metagenome (GOLD analysis project Ga0169931, IMG submission 129675) | Freshwater microbial communities from Lake Kivu, Western Province, Rwanda to study Microbial Dark Matter (Phase II) - Kivu_15m_20L... | ecosystem: Environmental > Aquatic > Freshwater > Lake...
CCCACGTGCTGTGACTCACCTCGAGTGCGACACGCTGCTCCGTCGCGTCGCGGTTGGTGACGTCGATGAACAGCGGCGCCCAGCCGCCTCGCGCGTGCGAAGGCCAGCGATTCCAGGCGCGCAGCTCGACCTTCGAACCCAGCATCTGCGTCTGGTCGCCCGCGCTGGCGGGCAGCGCGCAGCACAGCGCGGCCAACGCACCGACCAGCAGCGCCTTCATCGCGCCGCCAATCGCTCGTCGACTTCGCTCACTCTCGCGAGCACCTCGGCCAGCACGTCGCGGCCGCGCACGCCGTCCAGCCGCGCGCGGTGGTCGAGCACGACGCGGTGCGAGAGCGCGCTCGGCGCGACAGCGCGCACGTCGTCGAAGCCGACGTTGGGTTTGCCGGCCAGCAGCGCATGGGCGCGCGCCGCCTCGCCGATCGCGATCGCGCCGCGCGGGCTGACGCCGTGCCGCACGTAGCTTTTCACCTTCTGCGGCGCGTTGGCGTGGCGCGGATGCGTGGCCTCGACCAGGCGCGCGATCCAATTCGCCACGGCGCGCGGCAGGAACACGGCGTCGACCGTTGCGAACAACTCGGCGAGGCCCGCGGCGTTGGTCGCGGGCTCGAGCTCCGGCGTGCGGCCCGCGCGGCGTTCGCACAGGATCGTCTCGAGCACGCCGCGGTCCACCGAACCGACGTCGAGCTTGAACAAGAAGCGGTCGAGCTGCGCCTCGGGCAGCGGGTACGTGCCCTCGAGTTCGATCGGGTTCTGCGTCGCGAGCACGTAGAACGGCTCGGGCAATGCGCGTGTTTCGCCGAGCACCGTGACGCGCCGTTCGGCCATCGCCTCGAGCAGCGCGGACTGCGTCTTCGGGCTCGCGCGGTTGATTTCGTCGGCGAGCAGCACGTTCGCGAACACCGGTCCCTTGTGGAACACGAGCTGACGGCGGCCGCGCTCGTCCTCCTCCAGGATGTGTCCGCCGGTGACGTCGCCTGGCATCAAGTCGGGCGTGAATTGCAGGCGTCGAAAGTCGAGGCCCGACAGACGCGCGAGCGCTTTGACCAACTCGGTCTTGCCCAGGCCCGGCAGGCCCTCGAGCAGCACGTGGCCGCGCGCGAGGCACGCGACCAGCACCAGGCGCGTGAGTTCTTGTTGACCCAGGAGCGCTCGGTCGAGTCCGGCCAGGATCGCGAGCGCGCTGGTGCGAGCGGCGGAGACTTGGGCAGGTGTGAGAAGGGAACTCTCGCTCATGGGCGCGGGCGCGTGGGGGGGCGTGGGAAGCGGAACAAGAGGGGACGCGAGCGGACCAGCGGAGTCAAGCTCCGCCTGCGCGGGGAGCACTGCGGAGAAGTGCGGCGTTCGTTTCTCGCGCAACACGCGGCGCGTTTCGCTTTGGCGCAAACGTCGAGCGCTCGGGCGGCGGGATCGCGCGCAGCCGAGCGCGCCCTTGAACGCTGGCGCTGGTGGAGCGCGCCTGCGAGTCTGCGAGTCGGGCGCGAGCGGCCGACTTCCGCCTCGCTTCGCCGACGCGATCCTCAGCGCTTGTCGCCGCTGAAGAACGTGCGCACGGCCTCGCGGTGCTGCGGGGCGAGGCGGCGCTTCCAACTCGCTTCGCCCGCGGAGAGCTGCGTGCTCACCTTGCTCGAGGCCTCGGCGCTCGGGCTCTCGGTCGGCGCGCCCGCGCCGACGCCGAGCAACTGCGAGCGCTCCAGATCGAGTCCGCCAGGCGGCAGCGCCTGCTCCGCGAACCGCGCGGCGCTCTCGGGAGTCTCACCCTTGAAGTCCAGCGCGGCGTGACCGGGACCGCGGGACACCCCGCCCTGCCCCGCGCCTGCGCCAACTGCGATGTGCTCTGCGCCCCCGGCGCAGCCCTTGCCGCGGCCGCGTCATGTGCCGCCGGGCTTCTTGCAGTTCTCGTCGCACTCGTGGTCGGGATCGAGTTCGCCCTCGCCCTGCTGCTGGGCGTCGAGCAACTCGCGCAACTTCGACGGGTCGATCAAACGCGCCGCGCCGAGCTTGCCCAGTTGTTTCGCCAGGCTCTGGTTGAGGTCGCGCGAGAGCGCGGCCAACTGCTGCGAGGAGAGCTGCACGCCGGGCGGCAAGCTGTCGAGTTGCGCACCCAACTCGCGCTGGGTCGCCTCGCTCACACCCTTGGTCAAGCCCGATTCGCGCAGCTGCTCGAGCGCGGACTCGAGCGCTTCCTGCGCGTGGTCGAGGTGCGCGTCGCTGGCCGCGGCGGCGAGGTCGTCCTGAGCGCGTTGCGCCGCTTCCAGCGCGCGTGCCGCAGAGTCGTCGAGTCGTTCCTCGAGGCGGTCGAGCGCTTCGAAGGTCGAGTCGAAGCGTTCCTCGCGCGCGCTCTCTTCGACACGTTCGAGCCGCTCGCGCAACTCCTGCGACAGCTCCGGATCGAGCGCGAGCGCGTCTTCGAGCGCGGCGAGTTTCTCCTCGAGGCGCTCGAGCGTCCGTTCGGGCGCGAAAGGCGGCGTGCCGACGACGGAAGCTTCCGGGAGCGGGACGAAGAGCGCGGCCGCGGCGAACAGCGCGCCCAGCCCCAGCGAACGCGCGAGGGCCAGCCCATCGATGCGCGGGAGTTGCGCCAGAGCGTTTTCGATGCGCTGCTGGGCCCGATCCGACCACGCGCTCGAACCGAGTTCCGCTTCGGTGACCACCGCGCCGCTCGCGCCTCCGCGCACGTCGAGCCAGGCTGCGGCGAGAGCCTCGCTCGGCCGCGCGCGCTGCGCGATCCACAGCGCGAATCCGGCCGCAAGTGCGAGCGCCGCGAGCGGGGCCCACCACGGCGCCGGTGCGGCCGGTGACAGCGTTCGGTACACGAGCACACCGGCGCCGGCGACCAGCAACACGATGCCGCCGTAGCGCGCGAAGGCGCTGACCGCCGCGGCGCGCACGCGTGCGCGTTGCACGCGGCGCGCGGCTCGTTCGAGCGCTGCGGAAGGCGACGGCGCCGAGGCGAAGGCAGGCATGCTCGGATGGTAACGCAGAGCGCGCGTCTATCGTCAGAAGCGCACGTTGAGCTTGCGCTCCGGCTGCCCGGTCAGGGTCACGGGTTTGGTCACGCTGCGCCCGTCGCGCGCCTTGACGAGCACCTTGTAGCGCCCGGGGGGGAGAGGTCCGACGCGCTGCTCCTTGCTGGTGAATTCGCCCTTGTTGAAGGCCGCCATGAGCTCGGCCATCGAGGTCATGCCGTTGACCTGGCGACCCTGCTCGTCGAGCACCTGCACGGAGCAGTCGAGCATCGCGCCGCCGTCGTCGGACAAGCTCACGAGCAGGATCGTGCCCGGCGACAGAACTAGCGTCACTTCTGCTGCGTCGCCTTCGCGCACGCGCACCGGCGCGCTCTCGGCGCTCACCTGGGCCGCGCTGCGCGCCACGGCCGTGTACGAGCCCGGCTCGAGCCCTTCGTACGGAAAGCGCCCCGAGGCATCCGTGGCGACCATCGAGAAGCGCTCGAGCGGCCGGCCCGCCTCGTCGCGCAGGAACACCGTGACGTCCTTGGCCGGCGCGCCGTCGCTGGTGCGCACCAGCCCGGTGATGCGGCCCGCCTTGCGCAGCCGGAACTCGATGCCCTCGACGACTTCGCCATCGCGCACGCTGACGCCGCTGCGCACCTGGCGTCCGGTGCTGACGTCGCCCTGGAACATTCCGCCGAAGGGCGCGCCTCCGACCGCGACGGAGTACTCGCCGGCGGCGAGCCACTCGAGCGCGAAGCGACCCTCGGAGTCGCTGGTGATCTCGCTGTAGTTCTCGCCGAGCAGCGCGGTGTTCGACACGGGTCCGTCGACGAACAACGTGACGCGGGTGCGCGGGGCGGGCGCTCCCTCCGGGTCGAGCACGCGGCCGCGGATCGCGCCGCCGGGCAGCTCGATGTCATAGCGGTGCTCGCGCGCCTGCGGCACGTTGATCGTGCGCGACACGGTCTGCTGCTCGCCGGCCTGCCCCAGGCGCTGCACGCTGATCGAGTAGCGCCCCGGTTCGCGCAACTCCGCGCGGTACGCGCCCTTGGCGTCCGTGCGGATCATGCGCATCGACTCCATGCCGTTCGACTGTCCGTCGCGCAGGGCGATCACGAACACGTTGGCCACCGGCGCGCCCGCGTGCGTGACCTCGCCGAACAGCGTGACCGGGTCCTTGGGCGGCGCGCCGATCGTGACGCGCGTGTCTTCGCCGTCGACGACTTCGGCGGAGCTCATCTTCAAGTCGCTGAGCATGCTCATGGCGTCGGCCACCGAGTCGCCCGAGTCCGCCGCCGCCTGACGCGGCAGGCAGATCACGTTCCACTGGCCGGGCGGGAGCGCGTCGACGACGAACTCGCCACGGACGTCGGACTGCACGAAACGCTGCAGCAGCGGATCGGTCGTGAGCTGCACCTGCAGGCGCGCATCGGCCGCGGGCTTGCCTTCGTTGTCGTAAACCAGACCAAGAATCCGCCCGCCGCGGCGCAACGTGAGCGCCGCATCGGTGAGCTCTTCGTCGGCGGTGACGTCGACCTCGAGCGGGTCGCTCTCGGCGAAGCCCGCGTGGCGCGCAACGAGCAGGCGCCGTCCGGGCTCGAGGCCCGCGAGGCGGAAGCGCCCCTCGGCGTCCGTGCGGGCGTTGGGCCCCGCCGTGACGCTCTCACCTTCGACGCGCAGGTTGCGCATCGCTTCGGCGGTGCCGAGCTTGAGCAGCACCTGCGCGTCGGCGATCGGCGCGCCGCTGGGATCGCGCACCACGCCGCTCACGGCGCCGCCGCGCTCGAGCACGATCTCGAGCGGCCCCGCGGCGCCCGAACGCAGATCCACTTCGATCGGCGCCCGCCGCGGGAAGTCCTGGGCCGAGGCCTCGAACAACCACATGCCGCGCAGCAGTCCGTTCAGCTCGAAGCTGCCGTCCTCGGACTCCACGTCGCGTTTGCGCTGCGCTCCGCCCAGTCCGGGGATCGGCCCGCCCGTCTGTTCGCGGGCTACGACGCTGAACTTGCGGATCGGCGCTCCCGTGGTGTCGACCACGCGGCCGACGATCGAGAGCGAACGTTGCAGCACGAGTTCGAGCTCGCGCGTGTCGGGCTGCACGTGGTCGGCGCGCGCGGACCATGTGCTGCCATCGTCGTTCTCGACGCTGGCGCGCGCGTCGTTTGCCGCTGCGCGCACGGTGAACGGGCCCTTGCCCAATCCGCTGACCGTGAAGCGGCCTTCGGCGTCCGCGAGAGCTTCACCCTCCGCGCCTTGCCAGGCGTTGAACGCGCCCATGCCGCCGAGCGCGCTCGTGTCGAACGAGACCTCGACCTTGAGGCCCGCGCCCGGCTGGCCGTCGTCGAAGCGCACGCGCCCGGCGATCGTCGCGCCGCGCCGCAACTCGATCGTGACGTCGGCCTCGAGGGCGCCCTCGCTGACGGCGAAGTTGCGGTCGCTCTCGAGGTAACCGGGGCGTTCGGCGCGCACTAACACCTTGCCTGGGGCGAGGTGGTCGAGCGCGAAGCTTCCGTCCGCCGCGCTCCTGGTTTCCCGCACCTCGAAGCCGCCCTGGCCGAACAATTCAGGATCGACGCGCGCTGTGAGCTCCGCGCCGTCGATCGCGTCGCCGCGTTCGTCGACGATCCGCCCGCGCACGTGACCGCCCGCGTCGAGCGCTAGCTCGACCTCGCGCCGTGCGCCGGGCGTCAGCTTGAAGCGTTCACTCTTGCGCGCGGCCAGCCGCGTCGGAGTGGCGCGCACGTCGTACTCGATCTGGGTGTTGACGCCGCGGAATTCGAAGCGCCCCTGCGCATCGCACTTGGTCTCGTACGAGCGCAGCGCACGCGGCGCCGCGAGGTTCGCCGTGCCGGCGAGCGCCAGTCCGTTGAGCTCGAGCTTCACCTCGCAGCCCGCCAGGTCGCGTTGTTCGGCGCTCGCCGCGGCCGGCGCCTTGAGCCGCCCGGTGACCCACGCTCCCAGCTGCGCCTCGATGCGCAGTTCCTTGTCATCGGTCAACTCGAGCGTGTCGCGCGCGAAGCAGTAGCGGCCGCGCAGCGCTAGCCATCCGCCGACGAGCGGCGCGTCGACCTCGAAGCTGCCGTCGGCCGCCACCGGAGCGCGCGAGGCGAGGTCGGGCAACGTTTCCAACTCGGACTCCGGCGTGTCCTGCGCCTTGCGCAGGCTGCGCGTCGCGCTCGTGAACACGAGCACCTCGAGCTGTTCGTCGCTGGGCAGTCCGCTGGGCAGCAGCACGCGGCCGCGGCGCACCTTGCTGTCGCCCTCGAGGAACAGGATCCGACGCGGAGTTTCGACGCGGGTCGAGACGCTGCTCGCGCTCGTGTCGGGGCCGTCTTCGGAACCCAGCCCTGTCGCCGTAGGCCGCTCGATCGCGGTCGGCTGCGCGGCGGGGTCGAGCTTCGCCGTGGGCTGTGCGCTGCCGGCCGCCGACGGCGTTTGGGGCTCACGGAATTGCAGCCACGCGTACACGCACGCGATGACCGCCGCCAGCGCGAGGAACGCGGCTGCGGGCCAAGTCGATTTCATTAGGAGGGATCTCGCCGCGCTGGTCGCGGCGCTGTGTGGGGGGCAATGACGCCCGCAGAGCGGACGGCGGTCGCGCGCCGCTAACGAAACGCGTGCCGCGACGATACGCGGCAAGAGGCGCCCGGAGAACGGCGCAAACCAGCGCGAGTCGGGCAGGAGTTGCCGCGCGCGGGCGCGATCAGCCGTCGAGGCGCGCCAGAATCTCGCGCACGACCGACTCCACGTCGCGCCCGCTGGTGTCGACGTGCACAGCGCAGCGTTGGTACTGCGGCTCGCGCTCTTCGAGCAGCCGGCGCAGCTCCTCCATGGCGCGCGGCCGACCGCGCATCGGGCGCTCGTCGCCCTGGGCTGCGACGCGGGCGAGGTGCTGCTCGGGCGTGGCGCGCAGCCACACGGTGCGGCAGGTGGCGAGCAGGCGCTCGTAGACGCGCTCCGCGCTGGCGATCGAGCCTCCGGTCGCGATCACGACGCGCTCGCCCTCGGCGAGCACCTGTTCGAGCGCCTCCGCCTCCCAACGCCGGAAGCCGAGCGTGCCGTGCAGCTCGAAGATCGCGCCGATCGACATGCCGGCCAGCTCCTCGATGCGCCGGTCGAGCTCGACGAAGGGGACCTCGAGTTCGAGCGCGAGGCGGCGGCCCACGGTCGACTTGCCCGCGCCACGGAGGCCGACGAGCGCGATGCGCTCCGCCGCGCGAGTGGGTACGTCGAGCAAGCTGCTCGCGCTGACGCCCAGCGCGTGGGCCAGCGCGGCAAGCTTGGCCACCGACAGGTTGGCGCGGCCGGCCTCGGTCTCGGTGACGTGCCGCCGGCTCACGCCCGAGCGCTCCGCCAGCTCCGACACCGTCCACTCGCGGCGCTCGCGGGTCTCCCGGACGCGTTTTCCCAGCCCGCGCAGAAGGGCCGCGATGTTCGGCGGGGTGCTCTCGCGGGGGTGGGGTTGCATGGTCGATGGATGAGACGTAGAATGCCCGGGTGATCGGCGTTGTGGGCAGTATACTGCCCAACACCGCAGGCCGCAAGGGGCCGGAGCTCGCTCCGCCAGCCCTCGCGCGAGGCGCTGCCCTCCGCGGACTTCCTGACCACTCCCAACCCAGCTTCGAGCCCTTCCAACCGTGGCCGCGACCTCCGCACCGACCCAGCCTGTCTCCGTCCAGACCCACCCCAGTCGCTACAAGCACTGGCAGCTGTCGATCGACGGCGACATCGCCACCTTGCGCATGAACGTGCAGCCGCACGAAGGCCAGCGCGAGGGCTACGAGCTCAAGCTCAACAGCTACGACATCGGCGTCGACGTCGAGCTGAACGACGCGGTGCAGCGCCTGCGCTTCGAGCACCCGCAGGTGCGCTGCGTGGTGCTCACCGGTTCGCTCGACCGCGTGTTCTGCGCCGGCGCGAACATCGTGATGCTGCGCACGAGCACGCACGGCTTCAAAGTCAACTTCTGCAAGTACACCAACGAGACGCGCCTGGGAATCGAGGACGCGAGCGCGACCAGCGGCATCCGCTTCCTCGCGGCGCTCAACGGCACGGCCTCGGGCGGCGGCTACGAGCTGGCGCTCGCCTGCGACAAGATCCTGCTCGTCGACGACCGCAACAGCGCGGTGAGCTTCCCCGAAGTGCCGTTGCTCGGCGTGCTGCCGGGCACCGGCGGCCTCACGCGCATCACCGACAAGCGCAAGATCCGCCGCGACCACTGCGACGTGTTCTCGACCGTCGCCGAGGGCATCAAGGGCAAGCGCGCCGTCGAGTGGAACCTCGTCGACGCGATCGCGCCGCTGTCGAAGTGGAGCGAGTCGGTGAGCGCCATGGCGCGTCAACTCGCGGACAGCGTGCCGCAGCGTGCGACCAAGGGCGTCGCGCTCGATGAGCTCAAGGCGCAGGAAGACGGCGACGTCGCGCGCTACTCGTACGTCGAGGTCAAGCACGACCGCGCGCAGCGGCTGGTCGAGTTGACGTTGACCGCGCCGGCGAGCTGCGCGAAGAGCGCGGACGAAGCGCTGGCGCAGGGCGCGAACTGGTGGATCCTGCGTGCGATGCGCGAGCTCGACGACGCGCTCTGCACGCTGCGCTTCAACGAGCCCGACACCGCGCTGATCCTGCTGCGCGTCAAGGGCGCGGCGGCGACGTTCCTCGCCACGGATGCGCTGCTCGCCGCGGACGGCAACTGGTTCGTCAACGAAGTGCGCCAATTCGTCAAGCGCACGCTCAAGCGCACGGACAACATGGCGAAGAGCCTGTACGCCGTGGCCGACGAGGGCGCGTGCTTCGTGGGCACGGGACTCGAGCTCGCGCTCGCCTGCGATCGCATCTACGTGCTCGACGACTCCGACCGTCCGGTGCGCATGGGCGTCAGCGCCGCGAACTCCGGGATGTTCCCGATGTCGAACGGGATCTCGCGCCTGCAGACGCGCTTTCTCGGCACGCCCGAGAAGGTCGGCGAGGTGCTCGCCGCCGGCGCGGAGTTCGACGCGGCGACCGCGAACGATCTGGGCCTCGCCACCTTCGCGCCCGACGCGATCGACTGGGACGACGAGCTGCGCCTGGCGATCGAAGAGCGTGCGGCGTTTTCGCCCGACGCGCTCACCGGCATGGAAGCCAACCTGCGCTTCGCCGGCCCCGAAACCATGGAGACCAAGATCTTCGGGCGCCTCAGCGCCTGGCAGAACTGGATCTTCCAACGCCCGAACGCGGTCGGTCCGCGCGGCGCGCTCACCTGCTACGGAACACCGATGCGGCCGCAGTTCGACGGCTCGCGCACCTGAACTGAAAAGGACTCTGAACCATGACCAACTCAGTCGATTTCAGCGAGAAGATCCCCAACAACGTCGACCTCGCTTCCGACAAGCGCCTGCAGCGCGCTCTGGAAGCCTGGCAGCCGAACTACCTCGATTGGTGGTGCTCGGTCGGGCCGACGGACTTCAACACCAAGGACGTGTACCTGCGCACCGCGGTGAACGTCGGCGCCGACGGCTGGGCCAAGTTCGGCCACGTGAAGATGCCCGACTACCGCTGGGGCATCTTGCTCGCGCCGAAGGAAGAGGGACGCACCGTCGGTTTCGGTGACCACTTCGGCGAGCCCGCGTGGCAACAGGTGCCGGGCGAGTACCGCAACTGGCTGCGGCGCCTGATCGTCACGCAGGCCGACACCGAGCCCGCGAGCGTCGAGCAGCAGCGTCTGCTCGGCCACACCGCGCCCTCGCTCTACGACCTGCGCAACCTGTTCCAGGTCAACGTCGAAGAGGGCCGCCACCTGTGGGCGATGGTGTATTTGCTGCACACCTACTTCGGCAAGGACGGCCGTGAAGAGGCCGAAGAGCTGCTGCACCGCCGCTCAGGCAACCCCGACCACCCGCGCATCCTCGGCACGTTCAATGAGCCGTGCTCGGACTGGCTGAGCTTCTTCTGCTTCACGATGTTCACCGACCGCGACGGCAAGTTCCAATTGCTGGCGCTCGCCGAGTCGGGCTTCGATCCGCTCTCGCGCACCTGCCGCTTCATGCTCACCGAAGAGGCGCACCACATGTTCGTCGGCCAGACGGGCGTGGGCCGCGTTATCGAGAAGACGCTCCAGATCATGCGCGATCATCCCGATCGCGACGTGAAGGAGTTCGGCGCGATCCCGATCGAAGTCATCCAGAAGTACATCAACTTCTGGGCGTCGAGCTCGACCGACCTGTACGGCGCCGAAGTGAGCTCGAACTCGGCCAACTTCTTCCGCTCCGGCCTCAAGGGCCGCGCGCACGAGGAGAAGCAGTCTGACCACCTCGCGCTCGAGGGCGTCTACAAGTTCGAGAACTTCGTCGACGGCCGCATCAACGTCGAAGACATCCCGCTGCGCAACGCGATGAACGAAATCCTGCGCGACGAGTACGTCAAGGACAACCAGAAGGGCATCGACTACTGGAACCGCATCTGCGAGCGCTACAACTCTGCTGTGCGCTTCAAGCTCCCGCACCGCCGCTTCAACCGCAAGATCGGCTGCTACGCTGCGGGTCTCTTCCACATCGACACCGGCGAGGTGATGGACGAAGCGAGCTGGAACGCCAACGTCGAGCGCTGGCTGCCGACCGAGAAGGACAAGGCCTTCGTCAAGAGCCTGATGAAGCCCGTCTACGAGGCTGGCAAGTACGCGACGTGGATCGCCCCGCCGGCCAAGGGCCTGGACGACAAGGGCATCGACTACGAGTACGTGAAGATGGCTTGAGCGACGCGCCTCTGCGCTCTCAAGGTCACTTGCGCGCCGCGCCGTTCCATCGCTGGAGCGGCGCGGCGCTTGCATTGAGCAACGCCGCCAAGTTCGCGCGCGTGGATCGATCTGTGGTTTCTGGGGTCAGCTCGTGGCCGTCATGGCGCGCGACTCGCCAACGGGGCCTCGCCCTGTCTACGGCGCCGTGCAGCCTTCGCGCCGCTGGTCCTTTCAGCCTTCGTCTTCTACTTCTGTTTCTGCTCTGGTTTGCCTCCGTGGCTCCGTGGCTCCTGTGTTCTTTCTGACAACAGGCCAGAAAACACAAGAGCCACGGAGCCACGGAGGCAAACCAGAGCAGAAACAGAAGAGGTTCAGCTAGAGACCGTCAGGTGCACGGCAGGCTGAAGCCAACGCGTCGGCCGTCGGCCTCGGTCGACCCGCGGCTCACGGGCCGACGGCGCGCACTTCGAGCGCGTGGATGCGCGTGCGACCCTTGCGCGGCCCGAGCCACACGGCCATGCGTTCGACGAAGTCGGCTGTGGGCACTTCGAGCACCAGCCGCTCGCGGCCGCCGAGGCGCTGCGTCTCGACGTACTGGCGCCGGTCGATCCGCGGCAGGCGCCGCGTGCAGTACAGCACCTGCAGTTTGCCGGGCTCGTCGCTCTCGAACTCACACGCGACGAGCAGGTTCGCGCCCGGCGGGTAGTTCAGCTTCGGAAGGAGCAGGAGGCTGGCCGGCGACTCGCGCGTCAGTTCGAGCACGCCGTCCGCGCGCGTGAGCTGCGCGCCTTCGTTGACGCTGAGCGCCGCGTCCTCGCCGCCCTGTTCCAGGCGCCACAGGGTCTGCGTGCTCGCGTCGAAGCGCGCCGCGCGCCGCCCGCCGTCTTCTTCGCGCAGCGCGTGCGGCGTGAGCTGCATCAGCGTGTAGCCGTTGTAGATCTGGATCAGCACGTCGGGCTTCTCGGCCTCGATGCGCTGCACGATCGGCGTGTGCGTCCAGTCGCACACCAGGTGCGAGAAGTGCTCCGCGAGCCAGGGGCGCATCGGCAGCGTGAACGAGTCGTGGTAGACCAGCGCGCGGGGTCCGGTTCCGCCTTCGCGATCGGAGACGAACTGCGGATCCTCGCGGAAATTGCCGCTGTAGCGTGCGCTGGGAGTGCGCACGCTCCATTCGATATTGCGCTGCTCGAGCAGGCCCTCGAGGTAGACGCGCGCCGCCCAGCTGTCGCCTTGTGTCGGCCCATCGCGCACCTCGAAGGCCTCGCGCGGCAGCGGGGTCAACTCCGGAAAACGCTCCGCGAGCGCGCGCACCAGCTCGACGTAGCCCGCGTAGGCGCCGCGGTCGGTCCAGTGCGTGCCGTAGGGGAAGTACGTGAGGTCGTCGCTCTTGTCGTCGGCTCGCGCGGCGCGCACCGCGCCTTCGAGATCGACGAGCCGCACCGAGGAATGCTTGGCCATGTACTCGGCCAGTTGTTGGTTGCGCGCCGGGCCGAGGCGTGCGAAGCGCGGCTCGAGTTCTTCGTTGTAGACCTGGCTCTTGTAGGGCGCGATCGCGAACACGTAGTGCACGCCGCGCTGCGCCAGCCAGTCGCGGCGCTGCTCGAGCATCGTGCGCCAGGCTTCGAGCGCGCCCGCGGAAAGCGGCGCGGCGCCGCGGTGGTCGTCGAGCGCGAAGCCCTCGCTCGAAAACACCCAGCCGCTGCGCCCGAGCACGAGCTTGGGAGTGGGGGACACTCCCAGCCCCAACCACTTCACGCGGTTGTGCTCGCGCAGCAGCACGTCGCGCAAGCCGAAATGGTCCTCGTACCAGCTGTCGAACTGCCGCGGGAACGCTACTGCCTGCTCGAGAGTCTGCGGCGCGCTCGGGAGCTTGGCCGCCGAACGCAGTTCACGCGCTGGGCCGCGCTCGTTCGCCGGACGCAGCGCCAGATCGAGCAGCGGAGCGCTCAGGCCCAGCGCGAAGGCGGCCAGGATCGCGTAGTCGCGCGCTCGTACGGGGCGAGGTGTTCCGGTGCTCATGCTCTAGAACCGGAAGTAGATGAAGGGGTCGTAGGCGCCGGCCGCAGCGCACAGCAACGACGCGCCGATGAGCGCGACGATTCCAACGTCGCAGGCCAGCACCACAGCAGGCTTCGGCTCGCCGCGTTCGCGCGCCCAACGCACCCAGGGCAGCGCGCACACCACTCCGACGACGAGGGCCAAGCTGCGCTCGGCGTCGAGGAACACGCGCGCGGGGTGCAGTTCCGCGCCGCTGGGCACGAGGCGGAAGAGCGTTTGGAGCAAGGCGCCGGCGTGCGGCAAGTCAGCGGCGCGGAAGAACGCCCAGCCGACGTTCACGGCCACGAAGAAGTAAACGTGCGCCAACCAGCGCGGCCCAGCCGACAGCACGCGGCCCAACCCGGCGCGTTCGAGCAGCATCACGGCGCCGTGGTAGAGGCCGAACACCACGAAAGTCCACGCTGCGCCGTGCCACAGCCCGGTGAGCGCGAACACACACACCAGCGCCGCGTACATGCGCAGCTTGCCGCGGCGGTTGCCGCCCAGCGGGATGTACACGTAGTCGCGGAAGAACGTCGAGAGGCTGATGTGCCAGCGCCGCCAGAACTCGGTGATCGAGCGCGACGCCAACGGATGCTCGAAGTTCTCTGCGTAGCGGAAACCCAGGCAGCGGCCCAGGCCGATCGCCATGTCCGAGTAGCCCGAGAAGTCGAAGTACACCTGCAGGCCCCAGGCGTTGACCGCGAGCCAAGCAGCAGCGCAGGTGAGTTGCGCTGGATCGAGCGCATACGCCTCGTCGACCAGCGGGGCGAGGGAGTTGGCGAGCAGCGTCTTCTTGCCCAGTCCGATCGCGAACCGGCGCACGCCGTCGGCGAAGTCTGCGACGCCGACGCTGCGCCGCACGAGTTGCTGCGCGACGTCGCTGTAGCGCACGATCGGCCCGGCGATGAGCTGCGGGAAGCAGGCGATGTAGAGCCCGAACTCGAGTGGGCTGCCCGACAAGCGCGCGTCGCCGCGCCGCACGTCGACTAGCGTGCTGAGCGCCTGGAACGTGAAGAACGAGATGCCCAGCGGAAGACTGACCTCAGGCCGCTGTCCTAGCCAGGCGGTCGCCGCGCCGAGCGCTTCTCACAGCGCGTGGACGTTGTCCCACACCCAGCCTGAGTACTTGAAGAAGCCCAGCGCGCCGAGGTTGAGCGCGACCGCGAGGCCGAGCGCGAGCGCGCTGCGCGAACGCTGGATCCACAGGCCCAGAGCGTGGTTCAGCACGATCGAGGCGAGCATCAGCGCGACGTAGCGCCCCTCGCCCCAGGCGTAGAACGACAGGCTGGCGAGCAGCAGCAGCCAGTTGCGCGGCGCGCCGCGCAGAACGGCGTGCGCCACGAGGACCGCCGGCAAGAAGCCGAACAGGAACGTGGGCGAACTGAAGACCATGCCGAGGGCGACGTCGAAGGCTGCGGTTCGTCGCGTGAACCGTGGCTCGCGAGGCGCTGGGCGATGCTAACCGCCCGCGCGTTGCGCCGCTCGAGATCTCGCGCCCGAGCTCAGGCCGCGGATCGCTGCGCGCGGCGAGCCGCGAGCGCGGCGTCGATCTTCTCCCGCGGAGTGCGCCGCAGGTTGCGCGTCGCGCCCACCTTCGACATGGTCCACACGAACCACTTCGTCGGGTCGAGCTGCCAGCCGCGCACACCGTTGCGGTAGTCGTTCTGGAAGCGGTGGTGGAAGTTGTGGTAGCCCTCGCCCAGCGTGACCAGCGCGGTCACGAAGCTGTCGCGCGCGCTGGTGGTCGTGTCGTAGGGCTGCGAGCCGAGGTAGTGGGCGAGCGAGTTGACCGCGAACGTCGCGTGGTACTGCAGCGCCAGGCGCAGGAAGCCGGCGATCAGCAGCGCGCCGATCGCGTCGCCCCACAGCGCGCCGATGCCCATCGGGATGAGCGCGCCGAACACCACGGCGAGCAGCACGTAGTTGCGGTGCTGCCACATCACGAGAGGATCGGCTTCGAGGTCCTTGACGCGTTCGATCGCGCGATCGCCCTTCACCAGCACCCAGCCGATGTGCGCCCACCAGAAGCCGCTCCGGATGTTGTACGGGTCTTCGTCGCGGTCGACCTTGGAGTGGTGCACGCGGTGGTCGCTCGACCACTTGAGCGCGGAGTTCTGCACCGAGGCCGCTCCGAACACGAGGTACACCCAGCGCAGCCAGGCGGCGGCCTCGTAGGTGGGGTGCGAGAACAGGCGGTGGTAACCGCCGGTGATGCCCAGACCGCACAGCGCGAACCAGACCAGGGCGAGGGCGATCGTCGCCCACGAGAAGTGGAACACCGACCAGACCACGCCGCCGGCGGCCAGCAGGTGGACGGCGCCCAGTACAGAAATGTTGATCCAGTCGAGTTCGCGGCGCGTGGTCATCACGGGGTAGCCCGTCAGTCCGGGCAAAGTCAGGGGCAGGCTAGATCAGCAACGGTCCGAATCGGGGGCGGGCGCGAGCGCGGGATGCAAACCAAGGGTGCGAGCGCACGCCGGGGTCGCGCGCGCGGCCGGTCCCGTCGGCGCCTGACGGAGCGCGGACGGAACCCTTCCAAGGAGCCGCATGCTAGGGGCCCGCGGGAGGCTGCACAATGCAAAGGACTCGGGAGAGGCCTGCGCGAGTTGCAAATCACTCGCAAGCCTCTCCCTGTGGATCGTCCAGCGGCCCTCAGAACCCCAGTCCGGGCCGCGTCCGGCGTCGCAGGCGCGGTACTGCCCCGGCGCCCGAGTTTTCGAGGCTCCAGCCAGGCGCGCGGCGACGCCGGCGGCCGTTTTCAGTGGTCTTCGCCTTCGTACTTGTCGTGGCCGGCCTTCTTGAGCGCGTTCAAGTCCTCGCGCGCGATGCGGTTGGCCTCGTCGTACTTGGCCTCGAGCAGCGCCTTCTCCATGCGGCAGCTGTTTGCGAGCACGTCGACCAGCATCGAGCGGTAGCCCGCCACGAATTCGGCGCGCTTGGCTTCTTCGACGGCCTTGGCGGTCTCGGGGGTCATGCTCTTGCAGGCCACGACGGCGGCCTGGAACTTCTCGAGCTGCTCGAAGGCCTTGACCCGGTTCTCGGCCGAAGCGCCGGTCTTGGCGAAGAACTTGAGCGCCGCGTTCATCGTCTCCATGTGGTCGTGGATCGGCGAGCCCTCGGCGCGCTCGACAACCGGAGTCGGGCGGAAGGCCAAGGCGCTGGCGGCGGCGCCGGCGACCAGAACGAGCGTGAGCGGAGCGAAACGAAGAGAGCGGACCATCGTGGATGCGTTGGGCTGGTGAGGGGTGCGAGGAAGTTGGATGCAGGCCGAGATGTTAGCCGCCGACGGGCCCTTCGGAACGCCGCTAGACTTCGCGGCTCCGCCCTCCGCCTCCGCTTCTCTGCGAGCCCCAGCCTTGAGCGCCGACACTCCCTCCCGCGCCGCCGCCGATCGCCCCGCGTCGCCCGCCTCCGCCGACCCGCGTCAGCGCTGGCTCGACGAAACCTGGAAGCCCGCCGCGGCCCGCCAGAAGGAGCGCCGCACACGCTTCGCGACGCCCTCGGGGCTCGACACCGCTCCGCTGTACGGCGGCGCGCCCGACGGCGGCTTTCCCGGCGAGTACCCGTACACGCGCGGCATCCGTCCGACGATGTACCGCGGCCGCCTGTGGACCATGCGGCAGTACGCCGGCTTCTCGAGCGCGCGCGACACCAACCAACGCTTCAAGGCGCTGCTCGCGAGCGGGCAGACGGGGCTCTCGACGGCCTTCGACCTGCCGACGCAGATCGGCTACGACTCCGATCACGAACTCGCCGCGCCGGAGATCGGGCTGGTCGGCGTGCCGATCAACTCGCTCGCCGACATGGAGCTCTTGTTCGAGGGCATCGCGCTCGGCGAGGTCTCGACCTCGATGACGATCAACGCTTCGGCGTCGATCCTCTTGTGCATGTACGTCGCGCTGTGCCGGCGCGCCGGCGTCGCGCCCGACAAGATCCGCGGCACCGTGCAGAACGACATCCTCAAGGAGTACGCGGCGCGCGGGAACTACCGCTTCCCGGCCACGCCGTCGATGCGTCTGGTGACCGACTTGATGAGCTTTGCGAACACGCACGCTCCGAGCTGGAACACGATTTCGATCTCGGGCTACCACATCCGCGAAGCTGGAGCGACCGCGGTGCAGGAGGTGGCTTTCACGCTCGCCAACGGCCGCGCGTATGTGCAGGCCGCCCTCGCCGCCGGCCTGCAGCTCGACGACTTCGCGCCGCGCCTGTCGTTCTTCTTCAACGCACACAACCACCTGTTCGAAGAGGCGGCCAAGTTCCGCGCCGCGCGCCGCATGTGGGCGCGCATCATGCGCGAGGAATTCGGAGCGCGGGACCCCGAGAGCTGGATGCTGCGCTTCCACACGCAGACCGCCGGCTCGATGCTCACCAGCCAGCAGCCCGACAACAACGTGGTGCGTGTGACGCTGCAGGCGCTCGCCGCGCTGCTCGGCGGTACTCAGTCGCTGCACACCAACTCGCGCGACGAAGCGCTCTCGCTGCCGACGGAAGAATCCGCGCGCCTGGCGCTGCGCACGCAGCAGATCCTCGCGCACGAATCGGGCGTGGCGGACGTGGTCGACCCGCTCGGCGGCTCGCCGTACGTCGAGGCGCTCACCGACGAGCTCGAGGCGCGCGCCTTGGCGCTCATGAAGGAGATCGACGCGCGCGGCGGCGCAGTGGCTGCGATCGAGCAAGGCTTCATGCAGCGCGAAATCCACCGCTCCGCGATGCATTGGCAACGCGAGGTCGAGTCGAAGGAGCGCGTGATCGTCGGTGTGAATCAGTTCACCGCGCCCGAGCCTCCGGCGCGCATCTTCAAGCCCGATCCGAGCGCGCGCGACGCGGTGCTCGCTGACCTCGCGCGCGTGCGAGCGAAGCGCGACGCGACGCGCGTGGCGGCGACGCTCGAAGCGGTCGAGCGCGCGGCGGCCGGCAGCGCGAACCTGCTCGAAGCGATGCTGCCGGCGGTCGAGGCCTACGCGACGCTCGGCGAGATTTGCGCGGTGCTCGAGCGGCGCTTCGGCGTCTACCAAGCGCCCGACGTGCTCTGAGAGACGCTCACGAGCGCGCGAGTTCGATGAACTTCGCGCCGCCGATGCCGCGGTAGCGCTCGGGGTTGCTCGTGAAGAGGATCACTTGGCAACGTTTGGCCGCAACGGCGATGACCGCGGCCAGGCGCTCGAGACGCTCGGGGTCGGTGTGCCCGAGCACGTCGTCGAGGAGCAGCGGCGCGCCGCCGTCCTCGACCACCAGTTGCGCGCACGCCAGGCGTGAGAGCACGCCGAGCTGCTCCTTCGCGCCGGTGGAGAGCGAGTCGAAGGGCACGCTGACGCCGTCCCGGGTGCAGGACTCGATCGCGAGTTCATCGTTGAGCGTGATGCGCAAGTCAGGGCCGTAGACGATGCGCCCAAGCGCTTCGATGCGCTGCGCCAGGGGTTCGACGTAGTCGCGACGCTCCGCGACGCGTTCGGCGGCGAGCGTCTCGTAGAGCAGCTTCGCCGCCTGCGCGCGACGCTCGGTGCGCGCGCGCTCGTCCGCCAGCACGGCCAGCCTGCGTTCGAGCGTTTCGAGCCGCTCGCGCAGGCCCTCTTCGCCTTGGCTCTCCAGGCGTCCGTCGACTCGCGCCTTCTGCTCGCGGTGCGCCGCGAGCCGCTGCTCTAGGCCCAAGACCACGCGGCGCTTGTTCGTCGCCTGGAGCTCGAGCGCTTGGGGGTTCATGCGCTCCACCGCCGTGCGCGCATCCGCAGCTCGCTCCTGGTGCTCGCGCAGCGCCGCGCCGGCGGCACGCACGTGCTCTCCGAGCTGCTCATCGGGCTGCGTGCGCCGCGCCGCCGCGAGGGCTTGGTCGGCGCGCTCCTGCGCGGCGCGGGCGAGCGCGACGTCGCGAGTCAGAGCCTGCTGTTCGCTCTCGAGCGCAATCGCGTGCGCGTCAGCCGAGCGCGAGGCTCGCAGCGCTGCGTCGAGTTCGCGCTGCGCGCGATCCGCCACATCGTCGGCCGCCCTGCGGAGCAGCTGAGCGTCCTGCGCGGACTGCGGCAGCAGTGCGCCGCGGTCGGCGAGCCGCTCCACTCGCGCGGCGAGCCGTGCGAGCTTCGCGTCGAGTTGGTCGAGCGTCAGATCGTGCAACAACCCCGTGCAGGTTGCTTCCAGCGCTTCGATCCGCGTGCGTGCGTCGGCCTCGAGCATCAAACGCTGTTCGGCTTCGGCTAGGTCGCGCACGCCCAGGGCTGCGAGTTCGCCGCGCCACTCGTCGAGTCGAGTCGCGTGCGCGCGAGATGTTGCGGCGGCGTCAGCCCCGGGCGCGAATTCGAGTTCGAGCGTGTGCGCCAGCTCCACGCGCCGCGCGGCGTCGCCTGACAGCTCGAGCTTCTCCTCGGGCGCCAACCGCTGCGGCTCCCCGTCGACGATCAACTCCAGCTCTTTGGCAGCGCGCAGCCGTAGTTTCGGCGCCGCGGCCGCCGCCTGTGCGGCCGAGACCTCGAGTTCGGTGTGTCGCTTGCGCAGCGCCGCGACGCGCTTGGCGTCGAGCGGCGGATCGCCCAAGCGCGCGCGTTGGCGCACGAGCTCCTGCTGCGCGGCCGCCAGTTTCGCTCGCCGTTCGCGCAGCACTGCGAGGTCGGCGCGGTCGCGCACGGCGGTTTCGTCGTCGGCGCGTGCGCGCGCCGCCTCGCGCGCAGCGGCCGCACCGCGTTGGCTCGCCTCGAAGGCCTGCGTGGCTAGCGCTTGCCGCTCGCGCGCTTGCTCGAGCCCGGGCGCACGTTCGTGGGCGCGGGCTTCGAGCTCCGCGAGTTCGGCGCGCGCGCGCTGCGCACGCGTTCCCAGCTCGACGCGCTCGCCCTCGGCCGCGCGTGCGAGTTCGAGCGCAGCGCGAGCTCCTGCGACCTCCTTGTCGGCCTGCTCCGCGCGTGCGCGCGCCGCCTCGAGCGCGGACATCTGTGCGTCGAGCGCGCGCGCCGCGGCGCCTTCGCGCGCCAGCGCATCTTCGTCGTCGCGCAGCGCTGCGGCGAGCCGCGCGGTCTCGACGACATCCGCTTCGAGCGTGGCCAGCGTCTCCGCCAGCGGCGCACGCTCGTGCTCGAGCGCCAGCGCCTGCTCACGCGGCTCGCTGAGCTGTTTGCCGTCCTTTCCACGCGGTGTGAAGTAGCGCTCGTACTCCTCGCGCGCGCGCTCGAACAGACTCAGCTCGCGCTCACCGCTCGACGCACTGCCCGCAGCGCGGTCCAGTGCGCGCGACACCCAGGTCTGGTCGGAGAGCGCGAGTTGCTCCTGGCCGCGACCCTGCGCGATGCTCAGCGCCTTGAACAGCGGCAGGTCGACCGTTTCGGCCAGCAGAGCCTGCACTTGTTCGTGGGCCTCGCGACCGGTGAGTTGTTCGCGCCGCGGCTCGAGGAGCGTGAGCTCTGTCGAGGGCCGTTTGAACCAGGTCTTGCGGTACACGAAGCGGTAGGGGCCGCTCGCGACCTCGAGCTCGACTTGGGTGGCGACGTCTCGCCCGATGGGCCGAATCTGACGCACGTCCTGGTGGGCGCTGCTGTCGAGGTACTCGAGCACAACGTGCAGCGCTTCACTCAAGCTGGACTTGCCCGTTTCGTTGGGTCCGACCACGACGGTCACGCCCTCGGGCGCGGGCTCGAGCACGAGCTCGCGCACGCCGCGGTAGTCGCGCAGTACGAGGCGTACGAGCTTCATGCGTCGCGCGCCGCCAAGCGGGTCAAGAGCGCCAGCGCGTCCTGCGCGGTCGCCTGCTGCTCGCCGGGCGCGGCGGCCAGCTCGCGCAGCCGCGCGAGAGTGCGCGCGCCGAAGCCGGAGAGGTTCAGCTCGCGGAAGTCGGAGTCCTGCGGCGTAACGACCAGTTCCGTGCGCGAGGTCTGCGTGATCAGCGCCGCGTAGAGATCGCGTTGCGTGTCGAGCAGCTCCTCGAGCGCCGCCATCAGGCGCACGTTGAGCGCGCCGACGAAGTCGAGTTTGAGCGCCATGCGCGCGGCGTCGAGTTCGCCTTCGAGCTGCGTGCGCAGGTGCGCGAGGTCCGCTTCGCCGTCGAGGCGGTAAGACGCACGGGCGAAGCGCCAGTGGCCGACCCGCAACTCCGTCGTCAGCGCGCGCTCTGCGTCGACGTCGACCAGCAGCGCGAAGCCGGGCTCGAGCTCGTCGAAGTCCGTGGGTTCGGGTGCGCCGCTGTAGTGGACACGGCCGCTGTTTCCGACGGCGGTTCGCGAGTGCCGATCGCCCAGGGCGATGTAGTGCGCGACGCCGGTCGCGAGCGCGCGTTCCGCCGCGGCGAGTTCCATCAGCGCGGGGTTGTCCTTGTCGGGCGACAGCGTGTCGACGGCGCCGTGCGCGACGACGATGCGCGTGCCGCCTTGCGCGGGTTGGAGCTCGCGCAGCGCGCGTTGCAGCAGATCCTCGAGCGGTCGTTTGCTGCGCCAGGGCGCGCCCACGATCTCGACACCTGCGCGCAGCGTGACCGGCGCGTGTGAGTCGAGCACGTGCACGTGCGACGGACAGCGCTTTTCGAAGGTCGGCTGACGGTAGATGGATCCAGCGTCGAGCGGGTCGTGGTTGCCGGGGAGCAGGAACACCGGACAGGGCATCTGCGCCAGGCCGTTGAGCGCGTTCGACACGGTGCGCCGATCGACTTGGTTGGTCTCGAACACATCGCCGGCGACGACCATGAACTCGGCCGCGTGCTCGCGCGCCAACTCCGCTAGTCGCGCGATCGCGTCGAAGCGCGCCTGCGTGAAGCGCTGCTGCGCTCCATCGTCGAAGAAGTGGCGCGTCATTCCGAGCTGCCAGTCGCTCGTGTGCAGGAAACGAACCATCGTGCTTTCAGTTCGGCGTCGCGCCGCGGAAGCGGTGGCCGAGCGCCTCGAGCGCCGCGCGCGCTGCGGCGAGGTGGCCGTGTTGGACGAGCAGCCAGTCCGTGTCGTAGGTGGAGACGGCGAACACGGGCACGCGTGCCACGGCGAGGGCGCCGCACAGGGAAGCGAGCAGGCCGACGGTGCTCATCGGTACGACTCCGACGATTCCGAACGCGACGCGCTCGCGCTCGCAGGTGACGCCTGCAGGAACGTGCCGCTGGTCGCAGATCACGGACAGCTCGGCGCGCGTGCGCGAGAGCGTCACGAACGCTCCGCGCGCCCAGTCCGGGAACGGCGCGTCGGGCGCGAGCCGCGCGATCGCCAGCCGCTCGGGGTGCAGCTCGAACTCGAGAATCCCAGCCATGCCGCAGAGCGTAGCCGCGGAGCGCGCGCCGTGGACGATTGAATCTCGGTGCGCCGTTCGGTGACTCTGAGGAGTGCAAGTGGGTCGACTCAGGCCGTCGCTCGTGGCCGCCAACCCTTCGACGACAACCGTTTCTGGCCGTGGATTCCGCCGCACGCTACGTTCTGGTGCTGGCCACGCTGTGGTTCGCGGCCGGCGCCCTCTGGCTGGGCTCCGAGGGTGCGTACCACGGCGACGAGCGCTTCTACACCGACGCCGTGCTGCGCATGCGCGCCAGCTCCGACTGGCTCACGCCGCAGTACGCCGACGGGACCATCCGGCTGAACAAGCCGCTGCTCGTGTACTGGATGATCGGCGCGGCGTTCGAGTGCTTCGGCGTCAACCTGTTCGCCGCGCGGCTGCCGTTCCTCGCTTCAGGAGCGCTCGTCCTGCTGGCGACGGCGCGACTCGCACGCGCGCTGTTTCCCGAGCGACCCGCGGCGCC
>Ga0169931_10004240_pt1 | contig 22393 bp, 15 predicted proteins | sample Kivu_15m_20L_FD_129675 | JGI IMG/M metagenome (GOLD analysis project Ga0169931, IMG submission 129675) | Freshwater microbial communities from Lake Kivu, Western Province, Rwanda to study Microbial Dark Matter (Phase II) - Kivu_15m_20L... | ecosystem: Environmental > Aquatic > Freshwater > Lake...
GTCGTCGTCAGGTTCGTCGTCGTCAGGTTCGTCGTCGTCAGGTTCGTCGTCGTCAGGTTCGTCGTCCCCCGAGGCGCGAGCGCCTCGTCCCGCGCGGCGGGAAGTGCTCCAAACGACCCTCTTCGGCGGGTTGGGCGCGGGGGGGTTGGGAGCCGGCGCGCTGGCGCTGGGCGGCGCCGTCGCCGGCTCGGCGGCCGCCGAGGGGGCCGCTGCCGAGGCGGGCCCGCGGAAAACGAGCTTGCGCCCCCCCGGAGCGCCGTCGGCCGACGCCAGCTACTCGCCGGCGATTCTCGCCGAGGGGAGTCGGTTGCTGGTCATCTCCGGCCAGGGTCCGGAGGATCTCCAGGCCGACATGGAGACGCAGATCCGGCAGACGTTCGAGCGGATCGGCATCCTGCTGGCGGCCGGGGGCGCGACGTGGGCCGACGTGGTGATCCTGCGTTCCTACTGGGTGCATATGCTGCGCGACATCGGGCTCTACCGCAAAGTGCGCCGCGAATTCCTCCAGGAGCCTTACCCGGCCTCGACGGCGGTCGGCGCCCCCGAATTGGCGATCCCCGGGTTGGAACTGGAGATCGAGGCGGTGGCGGTCGTGGGCTGCGGCGGCGGGCAATCGTGAACGCAGTGCGGCGGCAAACGGCGCGCAGCTCGGCCCCGGTCGCGGCCGGCCCAGAGCCTTCGCGGCGGTCGTGGATGCGGCGCGTCGTCGGGGCGTGTTGCGGGGCGGCGGCGGTCGGCCGGCTCCCGCGTGCGGCCGGCCAGTCGCGGTCGGCAGCGGGCTACTTCGACGTGCACGTCCACCTCACGCAGTCGTGGTACGGCCCGGAGCGGGGGCCGCTGACGGTGCGCGACCTGCTCGCATGGATGGACGCGCACGACGTCGCGCAGGCGGCGGTCCTGCCGCTGGTGTCGCCCGAAGCGTTCTGGTACCCCGTCACCACCGAGTACGTGCTGCGGGAGACCGCGCCGCATCGCGACCGGCTGGCGCCGTTCTGCGCGATCGATCCGCGCAGTCTGGCCACGCATTTGAGCGATCCGCGCGAGTTGCGCGACATGCTCGCGCGGTACCGCGACGCGGGGGCGCGGGGTTTCGGCGAGCACAAGCCGCGGCTGCCGATCGACGATCCGCTGAATCTGGGGCTCTACGAGGCGTGCGTCGCGACGGGCCTGCCGGTGCTGTTCCACCTCGACAACGAGGCCAACATGGACCGGCCGGGACTGCCCGGGCTGGCCGGGGTGCTCGAGCGTTTTCCCGAGTTGACGATGATCGGCCACGGCAAGGGATGGTGGGCGTCGATTGCCGGGGGTCTGCGGCAGGAAGACCTGCACGTGGGCTATCCCCGCGGCGCGGTGGCGCCGGGAGGAGCGGTCGACGCGCTGCTGGACCGCTTCGACAACCTGTACGGCGATCTCTCGTCCAGCGGCGCCCACGCCCTGCTGCGCGACCCCGAATTCGGCCGCGCGTTCCTCGCGCGGCGGGCCGATCGGTTGTTGTTCGGAACCGACTACTACGACCTCGCCCAAACCGAATTCCCGCAGTTCGACCTGTGGGCGGCGCTCGACGCCGACGCCGCGACGCGGGAGAAGGTGGCCGCGGGCAACGCCCGCCGCGTGTTGGGCTTGTGACCGCGGGCGCCGCGATCGACAGCCAGGGGAGCAGTGCGATGCTTACGGGAAGCGACGAGAGGACCAACTGGCTGGCGACGGCGTCGCTTGCGGCGACGGCGTCGCTCGCGGCGGCGGTGTTCGTCGGTGCGGCGCGGGCGGCGGCCGACGAGGCCCCGCGGCACGACGACCTCCCGGACGACGTGCCGCGTTACGCGCTGTGCCGCGCGGCCGTTCCGCCGCGGATCGACGGCCGACTCGACGAACCCTGCTGGTTCGCCGCTCCGGCGTGCGGCGCTTTCCGCTTCACGTGGTACGCCTCGGGCCCGCAGGAGCAGACGATCGTCAAGATGGCGTGGGACGACCAGTGCCTGTACGTCGCTCACGTCTGCCAGGACGCGTTCATCACGGCCGCGTACGACCAGCACGACGACCCGGTGCCGGAAGACGACTGCTTCGAGATCATGCTGGCCCCGGACGCGGCGCGGATCGACCGGTATTTCAACATCGAGTGGAACGTGCGCGGGGCCTACGTCGACGGGCATCGCCCCGCCGGACCGCAGGGCCCGCGGGCTCCCTGGGACGTCGCGGGCTGGCGGATGGCGGGTTCCTACGAAGGGACGCTCAACGACGACGCCGACCGCGACGCGCACTGGATCGTGGAAGCGGCGATTCCCTGGGAGAACTTCGCCGCGGCGCTGCGGAACCTTCCGCCGCGGCCCGGCGACGCGATGCGGGTGAATTTCAACCGCCATGGCGGCCAGACCAACATGCAGTACAGCCAATGGTCGTCGGGCGATACGCCCGCGCCCGCCTTCCACACGCCGCACCGGTTCGGTCGCGTCGAGTTTTCGTCCACGGTCGTCCCCTTCGATCCGCCGCGCGAGGGGCCCTGAGCCCCCGGCGCGTTTTTCGCTTTCGTCAGGAGTCGCCTCGCATGCCGCCGCTGGCCTCTCGGTTCGACCGTCGCCGATTTCTCGCCGCCGCCGCGGCCGGTTCCGCGCTTGCCGCGCTGCGGCGGTCGTCGGCCGCGGAGGCGACCCCGCCCTATCCAACCTTCGACAAGGCCCAGATCGTCATCACGCTCGACCTGGAGATGGCGCGGAACTTCCCCAAGTGGGAGGACACGCACTGGGATTACGAGAAAGGGAATCTCAACCAGGAAGCCAAGCAATACACGGTGGACGCCTGCCGCCGCGTCCGCCAGCGCGGCGGGTTGATCCACAACTTCGTCGTCGGCCAAGCGCTCGAGCAGCCGAACGTCGACTGGCTCCGCGACATCGCCGGCGAGGGGCATCCCATCGGCAACCACACCTACGACCATGTGAACCTGCTCGCCAGGCAATCGAGCGAACTCCAGTTTCGCTTCCAGCGGGCGCCCTGGCTGCTCGGCGACCGGAGCGTCGGCGAGATCCTTCGCGAGAACATCGCCTTGACGAACGCCGCGCTGGACAACCGCCTCGGAGTGAAAGCCAACGGCTTCCGCACGCCGGGCGGCTTCGCCACGGGCTTGGAGGGCCGCGAGGACCTGCAGCAGATGCTTCAGGGATTGGGGTTCCCGTGGATCAGTTGCCGCTACCCGAGCCACGCGATCGAGGACATCCACGGCACGGGTCGTCCGCCCGACCCCCGCGTCTACCATAGCATCGTCGCCGCGCAGCAGGACGCCCAGCCGCAGATCTATCCGACCGGGCTGATCGACATTCCGATGAGCCCGATCAGCGACATCGGCGCGTTTCGCAACGGCCGCTGGCAACTCGACGAGTTCTTGCACGCCATCCGGCTGGCGATGGACTGGGTTGTCGAGCGCCGCGCGTGCTTCGACTTCCTCGCCCACCCCTCCTGCCTGGGCGTGGTCGATCCCCAGTTCCGCGCCCTCGACCTGATCTGCGATCTAGTCGACCGCTCAGCGGGACAAGCCGAAATCGTCACGCTCGACGTCGTCGCCGAGCGGTCTCGATCGCTCCTTTCGACTCCCGTGGGCGCGTCGTGAACGCCTTGCTTCGCTGCCTCTGCTGCTGCGTGCTCGTCGGCTCCGCCGGCCGCGCGTCGGCCGACCCGCCGACGGCGCCGCCGATCGACGTGCTCGGTCCGGCGGTCGCCGCCGCCCCGTCGGGGGCGGCGCAGCGCGCCGCGTGGGAGCAGCGCCGCCGTGCGGTCCGCGCGGCGGTCGAGCAGGCGATGGGGCCGCTGCCCAGCCCGGATCGGCCCGTGCCGCTCGACGTCCGCGTCGTCGAGGACCGCGTCGCGGGAAACGTCCGCCTGCGCAAACTGAGCTACTGCACCGACGCCGCCGACCGCCGAGCGACCGCCTGGCTGCTCGCGCCCCGCACGGCGCCGACCGTCCGGGCGCCGGCGGCGCTGTGCCTCCATCAGACCGTGGAGATCGGCAAGGACGAACCGGCCGGGCTGGGCGGCAACCCGCATCTGCACTACGCCCGGGAACTGGCCGAACGGGGCTACGTAACGCTGGCTCCCGACTATCCCTCGTTCGGCGAGTACGCCTACGAGTTCGCCGAAGCCCGCTACGCGAGCGGATCGATGAAGGCGATTTACGACAACGTGCGCGCCGTCGATCTGCTGCAGACCCTCGACGAGGTCGATCCGCGGCGGATTGCGGCGATCGGGCATTCGCTGGGGGGGCACAACGCGATCTTCACGGCCTTTTTCGAACCGCGGATCGGGGCGGTCGTGAGTTGCTGCGGCTTCACGCGGTTCCATCGCTATTACGGCGGCAAGCTGGCGGGTTGGACGAGCCCGCGCTACATGCCGCGCATCGCCGAGCGGTACGGCAACGATCCCGATCGCGTGCCGTTCGATTTTCCGGAATTGATCGCCTGCCTCGCGCCGCGGCCGTTGCTGGCCGTGGCCCCGCTGGGCGACGACAATTTCGCCGTGGAAGGGGTCCGCGAAACGATCGCGGGAGCGGGCCGCGCCTACGCGCTGCTGGGCGTCGCCGAAAACCTGCAGGCCGTCTACCCCGACTGCGACCACGACTTTCCCGCCGACGAGCGGCGGCAGGCCTACCGGTTTTTGGACGAGCACCTGGGTCACGAGGCGCCGCGGTCGTATGAATAGCTTCGCTCGGCTTCCGTCGGATTTCTCTTCGCGGACCGCTCCCCGTTCCGCTCGCGGTCGGCGGCGTGCGGCGCGACTTGCGGTCCGGCCGCTGGGGCGCGCTGCGCAGTGGCTCGCCGTGCTGGCGGGGATCGCGGCCGCGCCCGACGACGTTCGCGGCCAAGGCTTCGCGCCGGCCGAAGCCGCCCGGAAGATGACGACCGTCGAGGGGCTGGAAGCGACCTTGTTCGCGAGCGAACCGGACGTGCGGCAGGCGATCTTCGTCAAGTGCGACGATCGCGGCCGCCTGTGGACGATCCAGTACCTGCAGTATCCCAATCCGGCCGGCCTCGAGCGGGTGAAGGTCGATCGTTGGTCGCGGACCGAATACGACCGCATTCCCGAGCCGCCCCCGCGAGGTCCGCGGGGCGCCGACCGGATCACGATTTGCGACGACGTCGACGGAGACGGCCGGGCCGATCGGTTCCGCGACTTCGTCGACGGGTTGAATCTGGTGACGGGCGTCGAGTTCGGCCACGGCGGCGTGTACGTCCTGAACGTGCCCTATCTGCTCTTCTATCCGGACAAGAACCGCGACGACGTGCCCGACGGCGATCCCGAGGTGCTGCTCTCCGGCTTCGGCATGGAAGACGCGCAATCGCTGGCCAACCACCTCACGTGGGGGCCCGACGGCTGGCTGTACGGCGTCAACGGCAGCACCACCACCTGCCGCATCCGCGGCGTCGAATTCCAGTCGGGCGTCTGGCGGTACCACCCGCGGACCCGCGAGTTCGAGCTGTTCTGCGAAGGCGGCTACAACTGCTACGGCCTGACTTTCGACCGCCACGGCGAGTTGTTCTACAGCACCAACGGCGGACCGTTCATCCACGCCATGCAAGGGGCGTACTACTACAAGAGCTTCGGCAAGCACGGTCCGCTGCACAATCTTTACGCCTACCACTACTTCGGCCTGCTCGCGTGCGACCAGGCCCCGGGAGGGCCGCCCACCGGCGGAACGATCTACCGCGGCGACGCGTTTCCGGCGCCGTACCGCGACACGTTCATCGCCGGCAATTTTCTCGGACACACGGCCTCCTGGTGGACCCTCCGTCCCGCGGGGAGCACGTTTTCGGCGGCCTACGGGGGCGTGCTCGTCGACGCGCACGACACCTGGTTCGGACCGACCGACATGTGTTTGGGCCCCGACGGCGCGATGTACCTCAGCGATTTTCACGATCAGCGGACCGCCCATCCCGATCCCGACGCGAACTGGGACGTCCGCAACGGGCGGATCTTCAAGATCCGGGCCCGGGGGGGCGCCGCGGCGCCGCACGTCGACGTGACCCAGGCCAGCACGGCCGAACTGACCGCGCTGCTCCGCCATCGCAACGCATGGTACGCCGACCGTGCGCGGGTGGAACTGGCGGCGCGGCGCGACGCGTCGGCCGCGCCCGAACTGCTGCGGATGGCGCGGCAGACCGCCTCGGCCGAAGAGGCGCTGCAGGGCCTGTGGGGGTTGGAGGCCGTCGGCGCGTTCGACGCGACAGTCGCCGGCGAACTGCTGGGCCATCCTGAGCCCTATGTCCGGGCGTGGACCGTGCGGCTGTTGGGCGACCGTCGGCGGCTCGATCCGCAGACGGAGCCCGCCGTGCGGCAACTGGCCGAACGCGAGACGCACCCGGTCGTGCTGGCGCAGCTCGCCGCCTCGGCGAAGCGCTGGCCCCCCTCGGCATGCGTGCCGCTGGCGGCCGCCGTCCTGCGGACCGAAGCCGCCGCGTCGGACGAGCGCGTCGGCTGGCTGGCCTGGTGGGCGGTGGAGTCGTGTGCGACGGCCGACTTCGACCGGCTGCTGGCGACGTTCGCCGCTCCCGAGGCCTGGGGGGCGCCCACGCTCCGCGCCAACGCGCTGCGGCTCGTGCGGCGGTGGGCCGCCGAAGGCACGGCCGACGCCTACGCCGCCTGCGCCCGCGCCGCGACGTCGGCCCCGCAGGAGCAGGCCGGCGAAGTGCTGGCCGCGCTGCGGCAAGGACTGGCCGAACGCGGGGCGGGACTGCACGGGGTCGGCCAGGGAGGCCTGTACGCCGATTTGGCGGCCGAGGAAGCCGCCCCTCCGGTCGCCGCACGGGCGTACGAGCCGGTGGCCGGGCCGCTTCGCGACTTCATCGCCGCCCGTTGGCGCTCGCAGCCCGACGATCCGCTGGCGATCGAGCTGGCGCTGCGGGCCGAACTGCCGGGGGCCCGGCAGCGGTTGCACGAGTTGTTGGAGCTTCCCGCCGCCGACGACGCGCAGCGGATCGCCCAACTCCGTTTGCTCCGCGAGGCCGGCGATCGGGCCGCCGCGGCGACGGCCGGTCGGTACGTGGCGCCGCCGGCTGCGGACGAAGTGGCTGCGGCCGCGCTGGACGTGATCGACGCCCTCGGCAGCGCGGAGGAAGTCGCCGCCTTGACCGCGCGGTATCGAGAGCTGTCGCCGGGCGTTCAAGGCCGGGCGCGGGACCTGTTTTTCGGCCGGCCGGAGTCGGCCCTGGCCTTCCTGCAACTGGTGGAGAACGGCGACGTTCCCGCGGGCGACGCGCCGCTCGCCCAGCTCGCTCAGTTGGCAGCCCACCGGAGCGAAGCGATCGACGCCCTCGTTCGCCGGCACTGGGGGCAAATCGGCCCGGGCACGAGCGAAGAAAAGCTGGCGACGATTCGCCGTTTCAGCAACGATCTGCGGGCCGGCACGGGAGACCGCGCGGCGGGCAAGACGCTGTTCGCCAAACACTGCGCCGTCTGCCACCGGCTGTTCGGCGAGGGGAACCAGATCGGTCCCGAATTGACGGCGGCCAACCGGCAGGATGCCGCCGCGCTGCTGGGGAATCTCGTCGACCCCAGCGCGGTGATCCGCAACGACTACACGTCGTACGTGGTCCTGACCGAAGGGGGCCGGGCGGTGACCGGGCTGCTGGCCGAGCAGGATGCGGCGCAGGTCACGGTGCTCGACGCACAGAACCGCCGGATTGCCCTCAAGCGCGAGGAAATCGCGTCGATCGAGCCCTCTGACGTCTCGCTGATGCCCGAGCGACTGCTGGATCAGCTGACGCCTCAGGAGCTGCGCGACCTGTTTGCCTACCTCCAGCAGTAGCGTCGCGGACGGCGCCCCGGCGGGCGTCGCAAACACGCCCGTCCGGGAAATCCCCTCGCGGAAACCTCCTCGCGGAAACCCGGCGGGCGGCACGGCCCGCTGCTACACGACCTGCCGCACCTTGGTGTAGAGCAGCGACGAGCGCAGATGGAACTGCATCGCTGCCGAGGCGGTCGCCGGGTCGCGATGGATCAGCGCCGCGAGAATCGCCTGATGCTCGCGGTAGCACATCTCCTCGATCTCCGGATTGGAGCAACCCAGCTGGTAGGACAGACGCTTGAACTTCCAGCAGCGGTAAATCGACCGCCGCAACGGCAGGTTCCCGCAGTGGTCGGCGATCGACAGATGGAGCGCGAAATCGAGCTCCCGCGCGCGGCGTTCCCAGGCGGGGTCGTCGCTGGGCGCCGCCGCGTCGGTCAGGGCCTCGAGTCGCCGCAGTTCGCTTTCCGAGATGCGGGCGGCGGCCAACGCCGCGGCAGGGGGCTCGAGGATCTCGCGGAGCTGGTGGACCTGCACCAGCCAGTTGTCGGCCCCCTCGCGGACCCGCGCGCGGCGGTTCTTCTCTTTCACGAGAATGCCGTCGCTCGCCAGACGGTCAATGGCGCTGACCACCGGAGTGCGACTGACGTTCAGTTCGTGGGCCAACCGGGTGGAGGTGATGGCCTGGCCGGTGGCGAGCCGGCCGTCGATGATGCGGGCGAGGATCTTGTCGTACGCGTCGTCGACGCTCGTCCGCTCAGCCGCCGAGTCTTCCAAGGAACGTGCATCGAACGACACGAGAGGGTTTCTCCTGGGGGTTTCTCGCCCCGCTGGCGGGCAGCGACGCGCGCATCCTGTCGCGGGGCACGCGCCCCGACGGTCGACTTGCCGCCCCGCGGAGGGGCGGCTTCGGGCCGTTCACGGCGTCGCTCAGCGTCCGCCCCGAGCCGCGGAGCCCTGCGGCCCCTCGTCCATCATCGAACCGACGAAAAAGAGACTTGACTCCGTCGGCAACAGCCAGCAAGACTGTATGCACTTTGCAAGCCGATGCCGAGGGATTGTGGCGTCTTGGGGAGAGTTTTGCCAGCGGCACGCCGGAAAATAATTTGTGAATAATTGGCAAATCCGGGGAAGCGGTCCCTCTCGGCGCGGATGCGCCGGGGTCCGTCGCGGCGCGTTCCGCCCTGCCGTTCTGCATGCAGCGACGCCGCAAGGAAATGCCGGCGGCCACTGGTTCGCGCGGCGGACGTGGGCGACGGCGTTGGCCGCGTGGGGCCTGGCCGTCGGCGCGGCCCCCCGCGACGGCGCCTTGGGCGCCGAGGCGGAAGCGGCGGTCGCGCCCCATCCGCGGCTCTATTTCGACGCGGCCGAATTGGCGGCGGCCCGGGCCGCCCGCGACGACGATCCGGTGCGGGCCCGGATCTGGGAAAACCTGATTGCCTCGGCGGAGTGGTGCCGCGCGCAACCCGTGCGACGGGAATGGATTGCGACGCGGGCTGACGATCCGCAGTACGAGAATCTCTACGACCGGTTCTACGCGGCGATGCACGACACGGCGATCGTCGAGCACCTGGCGCTTGCGTCGGCGTTGCACGCACCGGAGGCGGATCCATATTTTCCCGCCGCCCGCGCTTGGGCCTTGGGAGCGGCCGAGGTGTGGCGGAACGAGGCGGGCAACGCTCCCGACGCCGGCAAAGCGTACGCCGTGCTGCGGGTGACCAAGGCGTTGGCGGTGGCCTACGACGCGTTGTACGTGCGGTTGTCGGCGGAAGAGCGCGATCGGATCCGCCGCACGCTGACGGAAGTGGGATCGGCTTACGCGCAGTTCTTCCAGCAGTCGGCCGTCGCGGGAGAGGGTTACAACAAGCACCACGGCAGCGTCGAGGCGGCGCCTTTAGGCATCGTGGCCCTCGCGATCCTGGACGAAGAGCCCGCCGCCCGGCAGTGGCTCGAGCTGGCGATTCAGAAGCACGTCGACTATCTGCTGCCCCACGCGCTCACGCCGAGCGGCACGAGCGACCAGTCGTCGAACTTCTGGGCGTCGACGCTGCAGTACCGTATTTTGTTTTTCGAGCCGTTGCGGCGGGCGACAGGTCGCGATCTGTTGCGGGAGTTTCCCGACGCACTGCCGGGGAACATGGGGCTGGCCGCCGTGGCGGCAGGCCAGCCGCGGGAACTGCGGTACAACGAGGACCAGCGGTCGGTGCTGTTCGGACCCTCGTACGGCCAAATCAATTACTGGTCGCCGGTGCTGCTGTACCTGGCAAGGCACCACCGCCGCAGCACGTTCCAGCACCTGGCGCTGTGGGACGAATCGCTCGGTTCGATCCAGCGCACCCGCTACGTCACGCCGGTGCGGAAGGAAGAGTTGCTGTTCGGCTTCGGTCCCTACGCGTACCTCTGGTACGATCCCAGCGTTCCCGCTGTGGCGGAGGACGACGCTCCGCTCTCCTTCGCCTTTCCCGAACCCGAAGTCGACGAGGCCTACCTGCGCGGCTCGTACGCTCCCGGAGGCATCGTGCTGGGAATGAAAAAGGGGGGATTGATCGTGCACGCCGGCGGGCGCCCCGTGCTCGTGGACCAACTGCCGGTCGCCGACGTCAATGCGCCCGCCCCGGCGGCCGCGGGGACCGTGCTCGAGGAGCAGCCAGGCCGGGCGGTGCTGCAGACCGACGGGCCGCGCGCTTTGGGCCTCGGCAGGCAGCGGATCGAATTGCAGCGTCCGGGATCGCTGCGGATCGAGCGGGAGACGGCCCAGCCGCTCTCGTGGTACTTCCACGGAGATCCGCGACGGGAAGGCAACGCCTGGATCTGGGCCGACGGCACGCGTTTGGAGGTGCGTCGCGGGGAGATCGTCGGGGTCGTGGAAGACGGCTACCGCGAAACGAAGAAGCACTACGGCGGCATGCAATTCGCCGATCCGCACCCGTTCGTCTATCCTGTGACGACGGTGCGTCCCGTGGCGGGGCGGATCGATTTGGAGGTCGCCCTTCCCGGCGGCGCTCGTGCAACAACGGGTCCCGAGAGCACTGAGCCATGAACGTGTTCCGTTTCCGGTCGGCCTGGGTCCTTGTCTGCGGCGGGGCGGCGGCGTTCAGCCCGGCGGCGGCCGAGGAGGGGCCGCGGCGACCTTACGAGAATCGTCTGACGCCGCTGGCCGACCCCCCTCCCCTGCTCGCCGACTTTCCGCAGTACGTCCAGCCAGTCGTGGAAACCCGCCGGTTCGAGGCGCCGCTGCTCGTCGACGACCCGCAGGCCGATCTGTTCGTGCGGGCGTGGCGATTCTCGTACAACGCCCGCGGCATCATCGAGATGCCCAATCGGCTCCGCGCCGACCAGACGGCAGTGATCATGGTCCATCCGTGGGGCATCGACGACGGCCAGGGGTGGTGCACGCCCGAGCCGTCCGGGGCGGCCGATTTCTGCACGCCCGAAAAGAACCATCTCGCGGGAGCCCATACCCGCGACGTGGTCGATCCCTTGCTCCGGCGCCTCCGCCCGCACGTGCAGCTGGTCATGTACAGCCTTCGCAGCGGCGAATACCCGGTGCACAAGAAGCTCTACCGCTCGATCCGCAACCGGCCCACGGCCGAGGAGCGGGCCCAGGGGGAGCGCGAGCTGCAGGCGATCCTCCACGGCTTCGACTATCGGGGCGAACCTTTGCGGGCGCAGCTCGAACTCTCGCACGATCTTCCCGTGGTCGACTATTTCCGGCAGTTCCCCGGGCTGGAATTCGACGCCCGGGTGAACAACGCCGGTTTCTGGGACATGCCGATTCCGGTGTGCCGCGACGTGACGATGGATCCGGACGACGTGGTGATTTACGACGACGACGGCTACGAGCCGCTGAAGCAATTTCTCAAGCAGCACGGCGTGCGGCATGTGCTGCTGACGGGCTACGCCACCGACATGTGCTTCTGCGCGACGACAGCCGGCTATCGCAACCTGTCGCAGGATTTCAACGTGTTCCTCGTCGGCGACGCCACCCTGGCGACGTTCCCCGCCAACGACTCGCCGCGATACGCGACCAACGCCCACATTTCCTTCGCGTCGCTCAATCAACTGGTCACGCAAACCTCCTGGATCGTACTGGCCTCCGATGAAACCTCCCGTGCACAAGCTCCGTAGCCTTTCCTCGACGTTCGGGATCGGCATGGCGGTGCTGCTCGCGGTCCCCGGCGCCGCCGAAGAGCCCGACTATGCGGCGGAGCTGCCGCGCATCGCTCCCCGCGAACCGGCCGAAGCGCTCGCCTCCTTCCGCGTGGTCGAGGGCTACCGCATCGAACTGGCGGCCGCCGAACCGCTGGTGAAGGATCCCGTCGCGCTCGATTTCGACGAACGCGGCAGGCTGGCGGTCGTCGAAATGGGCGGCTACTCCGAGCAGGCCGACCAGCCGTTGGGACGCGTGCGGGTGCTGGAGGATCGCGACGGCGACGGCACGTTCGATGAGAGCCGGCTGTTCGCCGAGTTCTCCGGCTGGCCGACCGCGGCGGCCTGGTACGACGGCGGCCTGTTCGTGGGCGTCGCTCCGGATCTGCTTTACCTGCGGGACGACGACGGCGACGGGCGAGCCGACCGCCAGGAAACGGTCTTTACGGGCTTCGGGCGAAGCAACGTCCAGGGGCTGCTGAACAGTTTCCAGTGGGGGCTCGACAACCGCCTGCATGGCGCGGCCAGCAGCTCGGGGGGCGACGTTCGCGCGCTGGCCGCGGCCGACGAGCCGCCGCTGTCGCTCCGCGGCCGCGATTTCGCCTTCGAGCCCCGGACTCGCCGGATCGAGGCCGTGAGCGGCGGAGCGCAGCACGGGCTGTCGTTCAATCGCTGGGGCGATCAATTCGTCTGCCACAACAGCGACCACTGCCAGTGGATCGCGGTCGAGCAACGCTACCTGGAGCGCAACCCGTACCAAACGGCCGGGGGAGCGCGGCGCAGCATTGCGGCCGAAGGCCCGCAGGCCGAGGTCTTTCGCACCAGTCCCGTCGAACCGTGGCGGCTGCTGCGGACCCGACTCCGCCTGGCGGGCGTCGTCCCGGGCGTGGTGGAAGGGGGCGGGCGGCCGGCCGGCTACTTCACCAGCGCGACGGGCATCACCAGCTACGAGGGCGACGCCTGGCCGGCCGACCAGCGCGGCGTGCTGCTGGTGTCCGACGTCGGCAGCAATTTGATCCACCGCAAGCGGCTGACGGCCGTCGGGGCGGGTTTGCGGGCCGAGCGCATCGACCAGGGCCGCGAGTTCGTCACTTCCGACGACATCTGGTTTCGTCCGGTGCAGATGGCCAACGGACCCGACGGAGCGCTGTACGTGGCCGACATGTACCGCGAGGTGATCGAGCATCCGCTCAGCCTGCCTGAGAGCATCAAACGCCATCTCGACCTGATGAGCGGGAGCGACCGCGGACGGATTTATCGCATCGTGCCGGACGGCTTCCGCCAGCGTCCGGCCGAGGATTTGGGCGCCCTTTCGACGGCGGAACTGGCGCAACGGCTGGAACATCCCAACGCCTGGCACCGCCGCACGGCCGCGCGGCTGCTCCACCAGCGGCAGGACGCGTCGGCCAACGCCGCGCTGGCGTCGCAGGCGCGGCAGGCCGCGGCCCCCGAAAGCCGGATTGCCAGCCTGTCCGCCCTCGACGGCCTCGGGGGTTTGGCGGAAGAAACGCTGCGCGAGGCCCTTCGCGATCCGCACCCCGAGGTGCGGCGGCACGCGCTGATTCTGGCCGAGCCGCGGCTCGGCGAGGCGCCGCTGCTGCGGCGGCAGCTGGTCGATTCGGCCGGCGACTCCGCGCCGCGTCCCGCGCGGCAAGCCGCGTTTGCGATCGGCGCGCTGGCTCCGTCGGAGCGGCTGCCGCTGCTGGTCGAGCTCGTCCGGCGGCATCCCGACGACCCGGAAATCCTGGCGGCTGCCGCCACCAGCCTCTCCGCGGGGGCCGCGGAGGCGGTCGAGACGCTGCTGGCCGACGACGCGTTTGGGGCCGGCCAGCCGGCTCAGGATTTTCTCCGCTCCCTGCTGGCTCAAATTGGCGCCCAGCAGCGCCCCGATGACCTGAACGCGGTGCTGCGGATGGTGCGGAGCGCCGCGGAGGACCCCGCCCGCGTGGGAGCCTTGTTGGGCGGATTGGGAGTGCAGCCCGGCAGCGGTTGGTTCCAGGAACTGGTCGGCGATGCGCGGGGCATCGGCGGCGAGCGGTTCGCGCGGCTGCTGGCCGCGGCCCGCGCCACGGCGTCTACTTCGCAAGCCGACGACCGCGCGCGGTGCGCCGCGCTGCGTTTGTTGCGGTGGGGCCCCGTCGCGGAGTTGCAGGGGTTGATCGAGCCGCTGCTGGTCCCCGACCAGCCGCTGGCGGTGCAGGCGGCGCTGCTCGACGGGCTGGCCGCGTCGGAGGACGCCGCCACCGCCGAGGCGCTCCTCGCGCGGTGGCCGCAGCTGATGCCGGCCGTGCGGCAGCAGGCGGCGGGCGTGCTCTACTCGCGTCCGGTCTGGGCGCGGGCGGTCCTCGAGGCGATCGTCGCGGAACAGTTGACGGCGGCCGATTTCGGACGAACGCGGCTGGCCGAGTGGGCTCGCCATCCGGACGCCGACGTCCGGGCCCGTGCGAAAACGCTGCTCGAGGCGGCGGCGCCCCCTTCGGCCGAGGCGACCCTTGCCGAGTATCGCGGCGTGCTGGAGTCGGCGGGAGACGCGGCGCAGGGCGCAAGCGTGTTTCGCCGCCACTGCGCCGCCTGCCACCAGCACCAGGGAATCGGCTATCCGCTCGGCCCCAATCTCGCGTCGGCGGCGACCCGCGGTCCCGAGGCCGTGCTGTACAACATCGTCGCGCCCAACAGCGAGGTCGATCCGCGCTACCACACCTACGTCGCCCTGACCGACGAGGGGCGCGTCTACTCCGGGATTCTGGCCGACGAGTCGTCCGCGACGATCACGCTTCGACGTGGCGAGTCGGCTGTCGATACGCTGCCGCGATCCCAGATCGTGCAGTTAGAAAACACCGGTCAATCGTTGATGCCCGAGGGTCTGGTGCGCGAAATGGACCGGAACGCCCTGGCCGACCTGCTCCAGTTCCTGTGCGCGCCCAACTAGCGATCCTTGCGCGGCCAAGGCTTCCGTGTCGCCGCTCCTCCCCGAGGAAAACAAGCCGGAGGCGCACGACGAGCGGCGGCTCAGGGACGGCGCAAGGATCAATCGCCGCGCCGAGCCGCGGCCCCGACCAACCCTTCCCCACCCTAGCGAGGCGCGAGATGCCCCTCTTCTTGACGTCGGCGCGGCTGACGACCCGCCGCGCGTATGGCGCCTCCGGCTTTTTCCTCCGTGAGGAGCGGCGGACGGGTTTATTGAACGCGCAGTCGTCAAGAGAGCCGAGTGACCGTGGCTTTGCGTCGGCGCGACCCGGGCAGCGCGCCGGGCTCGTTTCCCCATCCGCCTCGCGGTTCCGCCGCTGGGCGCCCTGCCTGCTGGCGGCCGCGGCCGCGGCCGCCGCCGCCGCCAGCGCCGCGGCTGACGAGCCGGCCCCGCCGGCGACGCTCCGCATCGGGATCATCGGACTCGATACGTCGCACGTCATCCAGTTCACCAAAATGATCAACCAGCAGCTTCTCCCCGAGGCCGAAGGGGCGCGCGTCGTCCTCGCCTACCCGCAGGGCAGCCCGGATATCGCCTCGAGCGTGTCGCGCGTCCCGGGGTACATCGAGCAGGTGCAGGCGATGGGCGTCGAAATCGTCGATACGATCGAGGAGGTCGCCGCCCAGTGCGACGCGGTGCTGTTGGAGACCAACGACGGCCGGCCGCATCTTCGCCAGGCGCTGCCCGTGCTCAAGGCCCGCAAGCGGATGTTCATCGACAAGCCGATGGCCGGCTCGCTCGCCGACGTGATCGCGCTGTTCGACGCAGCCGAGCACTACCAGACCCCGATCTTCTCGACGTCGGCCCTTCGCTACGGTCCCAATACGCTGGAAGTGCACGGCGGCGCGATCGGCCGGGTGCTGGGGGCCGACGCCTTCGGCCCCTGTTCGATCGAACCGACCCATCCGGATCTGTTCTGGTACGGCATCCATGGCGTCGAGGCGCTGTTCACCGTCATGGGCGTCGGCTGCCAGACGGCGGCCCGGACCTCGACCGCCGACGCCGAATCGGCGGCGGGAGTCTGGGAAGGAGGACGCATCGGCACGTTCCGCGGCATGCGGGTCGGCGCGCAGCAGTTCGGCGGCATGGCCTTCGGCGAGAAAGAGAACCGCCCGATCGGAAGCTACGTCGGCTACGAGCCGCTCGTGGCCGACATTCTCAAGTTCTTTCGCGGCGCCGCGCCCCCGGTGACCCGGGCCGAGACCGAAGAAATCTTCGCCTTCATGGAGGCGGCCGACGAGAGCAAACGCCGCGGCGGGACCCCCGTGCCGCTGAAGGACCTCATCGATCGGGCGCGCGCCGACGCCGCGCAGCAGCGCAGCTGGTAGTCGTCGGGGCCGGGTTCGCCGCCCCGACCGCATCTCCCGGCGGGCGGCCGATCGGCGGCGTTCCCCGGAGCTTCTACAGCCGCACTTCCCAGCCGGGACGGTATTGCTTCCGCAGCAGCGCGTCGGCCGCCGGGCAATTGGTCGCCCGCAGCGCGTCGGCATCCCATGCCAGCGGTTGTCCGGCGCGGAAGGCCACGTTGCCCAGCAGCACGGTCTCGGTCAGCGGCCCTGCGTAGTCGAAGTGGCAGGTCGGCTGTCCGCCGTGCTTGCACGCCTCGATCCACTCGGCATGGTGCCCGCGGGAAGCCGCAAGCACGGCCGGCGGAGGGACGAAGCCGCGGAACTTGTCTTCGGGGAGAAGGCGGTGCTGCGAGTAGTCGGCGAGCACTTGGCCTTCTTCGCCGACGAACAGCACGCCGTTGGAGGCGAGCACGGCGGCGATCTCGGGGGGCGGTGCGTGTTGACCGTCGTACCAGACGAGCCGCACCGGACCGCGCGGGCCCCGCGCCGGGAAGTCGTATTCCACGGTCAGCCCCGTCGGGCAACCGTTGGGATCGGGGGCGGCGCCCGTCGCGGCGCAGCGCGTCGGGTGCAGCAGGTCGAGGGCCCAGAAGACCAGGTCGATGTAATGGCAGCCCATGTCGGCCAGCGACCCGCCGCCGAAATCCCACCACCGACGCCAGTGGAAGGGGTGGTATTTGCCCGGCGAGAAATCGCGGGGAGGCGCCGGGCCGAGCCACAAGTCCCAGTCGATTTCGGCGGGGGGCGGCGCCGACGGACAATCCAGTCCGACCCCGCTCCATTGCGATCCCACGCGGACGTGGACCTCGCGGATCGGACCGAGCACCCCCGACCGCACGAGTTCCACCGTGCGGCGATAGTTGTCGCCCGCGTGGATTTGCGTTCCGAGCTGGGTGACGACCCCTCGGCGCCGCGCTGCTTCGGCGATCAGCCGCGCTTCTTCGACGGTGTGCGTCAGCGGCTTCTCGCAGTAAACGTGCAAGCCGGCCTGGATGGCCCGCATGGCGGCGGGGGCATGGTGGTGGTCGGGCGTCGAGATGACCACGCCGTCGAGGCGGCCGGCCTCCGCCGCGAGCAGTTCCCGATAGTCGGCGTAGGATTTGGCTGCCGGGTGCTTGCGCCGCGCTTCCGCCAGGTAGTTGGCGTCGATGTCGCAGATCGCGACGATCTCTTCGCTCGCCACGCCCTGCAGGTTTTCGCCGCCGCGGTTGGCGACGCCGATGGCCGCCAGCTGCAGTTTTTCAAGAGAGGATCGGGCGGCAGCTCGGGAACGTGCGGTCCAGACTCCTTGCGCGAGCAGTGCGGCGGCGGAGTTGCTGAGGAATCGGCGACGCGTGGTGCGGGAGGCAAGCGGCATGGAGAGCATCCTGGAAACAGCGCGCGGACGTGAGCGACGGACTGGCAGGCATTGTCGGCAACGGCGGGAAGGATTGCCAGACGCCGGCCCGACTTTCGCCGACTCCGCCCGGCCCTCCGCGGGCGGCTCGGCGCCCTCGGCGGGCGGACCCGCGCCCTCGGCGAGCGGACCCGCGCCCTCGGCGGGCGGACCCGCGCTCTCGGCGGGCGGACCCGCGGCCTCGGCCGGCGGCTCGGTTCCGTCTGCGGGCGGACCCGCGCTGCCGCCGGGCGGATCCCGGCGAGTTGTTCGGCACCAGCCGGGCAGCTAAATTGGGCGCAGGCCCCAGCGGCTCCCTGGACGTGCGGCGCCTGCCGCCGCGCCGGCGCGAGTCTCTTGCGAGGGATTCGGCCCCCGCCCCGTCTTCTTCGAAGCTGACTGCGATGCGAGCCTCATTCCCCCCGCGGCGCGAATTCTTGCGGACGGCGGCTCTGGCCGGTCTCGCCGGAGCGTCGGCTTCGGCGATCGCCGGCAAACGGCCGGCCGTCGCGCAGGCGGCGGCCAGCGAACGGCTGCGGATTGGCTGCATCGGGATGGGCGGGATGGGGATGTCCGACGCGCGCGATCACGTGCGGTTGGGCGACGTCGTGGCGGTGTGCGACGTCGACGCCGATCGCCGCGAGCGGGCCCGGATCGACGATCGCGCGGGCCGGGGTCGGGCCAAGTCCTTTCGCGACTACCGCTGCGTGCTCGACTGCAGCGACGTCGACGCGGTGAGCATCGCCACGCCCGACCATTGGCATACGAAGATCGCCATCGAGGCGTTGGAGGCCGGCAAGCACGTCTTTTGCCAGAAGCCCTTGACGCTCACCCTGGAAGAAAACCGCCTGATGCGTCGGGCTTGCGAGAAGCACCGGGACAAGACGTTCGGCGTCGGCACGCAGCAGCGGAGCGACCGCCCCTTTTTCCTGCGGGCGGTGAATCTGGTGCAGCAAGGCCTGCTCGGAGAAATCAAGCAGGTCGTCGTGGGGATCAACGGCGGCGAGGTCGGCGGTCCCTTTCCGAAGACCGCTCCTCCCGCGGAACTCGACTGGAACGCGTGGCTGGGCCAGGCCCCGCAGGTCGACTACGTCAAGGAGCGATGCCACGAGCAGTTCCGCTGGTGGTACGAGTACTCGGGGGGCAAGTTCACCGATTGGGGGGCCCACCACGTCGACATCGCGCTGTGGGCTCTCGGCGAGGACCGCCCGGGGACGGGCCCCGTGGAAATCGACGGGACCGACTGCCGTCATCCGATCCCGCTCGTCGACGGCATGCCGACCCGGGACGATTCGTACAATACGGCGCACGATTTCTCCGTGGCGTGTCGTTTTGCCAGCGGCACGGAGCTGATCGTCACCAGCCGCGGCGACAACGGAATCGCCTTCGAGGGGACGTTGGGACGGATTTTCGTCAACCGCGGCCGCATCGCCGGAAAACCTGTCGAGGAGAGTTGGGACGCAGGTTATTTCGGCCGGGAAGACCTGTGGCGACTTTACAAGGGAAAGCCCTTCGAGGGGCACAAAGAGAATTTTTACCGCTGCCTGCGCGAAGGGGGAGCGCCCGTGTCGGACGTCTCCTCGCATTTGCAGACCATGAACGTTTGCCACCTCGCGGCGATTGCCGCCCGCCTCCAGCGAACAATCCGCTGGGATCCCGCGACCGAGCAGATCGTCGGCGACGCCCAGGCGGCGGCGCTGCAGTCGCGCGCCGCTCGGCGGGGATTTGAGATCCCGATCGTCGCCTGAGCGCGGCGTCGCGGCGCAGCCGTGCATCGATTTTGGGCGGCGTCCATCGCCCGCATCGTCCAGGCTGGCGGGCGGCGGTCGGAAACTCGAGAGATCCGCCGCCAGGACGTCGGCCATCCGCGTACCTGTTTTACCCGTTCCTGCCTTCTGCTGAGAAAGCGATCGCCATGCATCGACGATACCGCCCCCTGCTTGCCGCCGCTGCCGTCGCGTTCGCGTCGCAGGCCGCGCCCCTGTCGGCCGAAGTCCGCTTGCCCGCGTGTTTCGGCGACGGCATGGTCCTGCAACGCGACCAGCCGATTCCCGTGTGGGGCTGGGATGCACCGGGGCAGAAGGTGACCGTGCGTTTGGGCGGCGCCGCGGCAGAGGCGACGGCCGACGCCAGCGGCTTGTGGCGGCTGCAACTGCCCGCCCGCGGCGCGGGGGGACCGCACGAGATGGAGGTCGTCGGCAGCTCGGCACGGAAGTTCGTCGACGCGTTGGTGGGCGAGGTCTGGCTCTGCTCGGGACAGTCCAACATGGAGTGGACCGTGCGGATGTCGTCGTACGCCGAACAGGAAATCGCCGCCGCCGATTTTCCGCAAATCCGCTGCCTCAAGGTCGATCACCGGCCGGCCAAAGAGCCGGCCGCCGACGTCCCTTCGTCGGGCTGGCAGGCGTGCAGCCCCGCCACGGCGGCGGATTTCACCGCGGTCGGCTACTTTTTCGCCCGCGAAGTGCATCGGGAGCTTGACGTGCCGGTCGGCATCCTCAGCAGCAACTGGGGCGGCACCCGGATCGAGCCCTGGATTCCGCCGGTCGGATTCGAGCAGACGCCGGCCTTGTCGGCGATCGCCGAAAAGCTCGCCGAGTCTCCCGCCGTCGACGCCGAGGGCAACATCGACCACCAGACGCCGCTGGCGTTGTACAACGGCATGATCCATCCGCTCGTGCCGTACGCGCTCCGCGGCGCGCTGTGGTACCAGGGAGAGTCGAACAACGGCGAGGGCATGCTGTACCACGAAAAGATGAAGGCCCTGATCAACGGCTGGCGCCACGCCTGGGGCCGGCCGGAAATGTCGTTCTACTTCGTGCAGTTGGCTCCCTTCCGCTACGGACGCGATCCGTTGGATCTGCCGGGGATTTGGGAGGCTCAGGCCGCGACGTTGGCCGTGCCCCGCACAGGCATGGTCGTGACCACCGACATCACCACGATCAACGACATCCATCCGCCCAACAAACAGGACGTGGGCCGCCGCCTGGCCCGGTGGGCGCTCGCCCGCGACTACGGCCAGACCGACGTCGCGACGTCGGGTCCGATGTTTCGCGACATGGCCGTCGAGGACGATCGCATCCGCGTCCATTTCCGCCACGCCGAGGGGGGGCTCTCCACGCGGGACGGCGAGGCTCCCTCGTGGTTCGAGATTGCCGGAGAAGACGGCAAGTTCGTCCCCGCGACGGCCGTTTTGGAGGGGGATGCGGCCATCGTTCGCGCCGACGGCGTGGCGGCGCCGCGGCACGTCCGCTTCGGTTGGAACCAGGTGGCCGAACCCAACCTGATCAACGCGGCAGGCCTGCCGGCATCGCCCTTCCGGACCGACGCCGGCCAGTAGTCGGCGCGGCCGGCTCAGGCGGCAGGCAGATCCCACATGCGGCGCCAGGCGCTCATTTGGCCCATGTGCAGCATCAGGTGGCCCCCCGCGTAGAAAGCGTGCATCGAGCCCAGCGTCGGAAACCGCTCGGCCATGGGCCCCCCCCGCGGATTGGCCTGATCGAGCAGCCGATCCTCCGCGCCCCGCAACGTGTCCACCGCCGTCCGGTAGCCCCTGAAAAAGCAGTCCACGATCCGCTCCATCGGCGGGTAGAGCGTTCCGGCGGGATCGTCCTGGCAGACCGCGTCTTTGGAGAAGAGTCGAGCGAAGGGCTCCGGGCAGGCGATCGAGGCCGCATCGCCCCCCAATTCGCCGACGATTCGCGGGCCGTAGAGCGCCAAATGCCCGTAGAGGAAGGCTCCGTGGTTGCTTGCGACGAGGTGTCCGCCGGGAGCGGCCCGTCGGGCGAAATGCGTCGCCTCGACGCCCTGGAGCAGTCGCTCGGCGTAGCCGAGGCCCAGTTCGAGCGAGTCGGCGATCGTGTTTCCCAGGGTACGTGGCATCGGAGACGCCTCGGCGGTTCGTGGACGCTGGCCGTGTGCTTCCGGTAAAATCAACGGGACGTCATTGTAGTCCGAACTGCGGCTGCCGCGATACCGGCGAACCTGCCGCCAGGCGGAGGCGTCTTCGTCGGAGCGGGGCTGGGCCATGGGATCGCTGGACAAGCTGAAGCACTGGGTCAAGGCGTTGCGCGCGCGCCTCGCGCCGGCGGGGAAAGAGGCGGTGCGGACCGACGTCGTGCCGTCGTCCCTGTCGACCGCCTTGGCGGATTCGACTGCCTTGGCGGCGCCGCCGCCGGCGACGCCGGCCGTCGTGCGGCCCGGAGAGGAGGAGAAGTTGGCTGTTGCTTTCGAGCAGCTCGTGCGTCATTTCGACCAGCGCAAGCTCCGTTTTCAGGCGGACCCTGAGGAACAGAGCGTGTACGCCAGCTTTTGGGGCGACCTGTTTCTGGTGCGCGTGACGGCGGTGGTCGAAGACGACCAGCGGATGTTTCAGGTCTTCGCCGACGCGCCGATTCGGGCTCCGGAAGGGGCGCGGAAGCTGGTCGCCGAGGCGGTGGCCCGGGCCAACCTGGGACTGCGGATCGGCAAGCTGGAGTTCGATTTCGACCGCGGGATGGTGCGGTACCAGGCGTCGAGTCTGTTGCCGCCCAGCGGCGAACTCGACGACGAGCTGATCACCCGGCTGATTGGCGCCGCCCTGTCGATGCTCGATCGTTACTTGCCGGCGATCATGTCGATCATTTTCGCCAACGAGACGCCGGCCGACGCCATTCGGGCGGCTGAAGCGGACCTCGAAGCGGCCGACGACGAAGAAGACGAAGACGAAGAAGACGAAGACGAGGCCTGACGGTCCGCGGAACGCTCCTCGTGTTCCTGCCGCCGACTCCGACGCCGCGCCAGGACGA
>Ga0169931_10004241_pt1 | contig 22392 bp, 18 predicted proteins | sample Kivu_15m_20L_FD_129675 | JGI IMG/M metagenome (GOLD analysis project Ga0169931, IMG submission 129675) | Freshwater microbial communities from Lake Kivu, Western Province, Rwanda to study Microbial Dark Matter (Phase II) - Kivu_15m_20L... | ecosystem: Environmental > Aquatic > Freshwater > Lake...
CGCGCGCAGCGCGCGCGTCTTCGCCAAGTCGTACCTGGTACCGGACGACGTGGTGCCGAACGACGGGCGCTGCGCGCGCGTCTTCGCCAAGTCGTAGCTGGTGCCGGCTGCCGCGCTACGACGTACCGGACGACCCGCCGTGCGCGCACGCTCGCCAGGTCGCACCTCGCGCCGGGCGACCCACCAAGTCGTACCCGACACCGTTCGGCGCGACGTACGCCATCCGCCGCTGGGGCGCTCCGCGCCGGGCGCGCGGCCCCCAAAAGGCGCGCATGGATCAGCGCCCCGGCGGTACCTTGTGGCGATGGACCACAGCCGCCCCTACCGTGAGCTGACGCCCACGGCGATCCTCTCCGGCATCCTGCTCGGCGCAGTGCTCAACATGGGCATCTGCTTCGCGGGGCTCCAGATCGGCTTCACGATCGTCGGCAGCGCCGTTGCGGCGGTGCTGGGCTTCGGCATCCTGCGCGGCGCGCTCGGGCGCGGCTCGATCCTCGAGGTCAACATCTTCCAGACCGTCGCTTCGGGCGTGAACACGGTCAATGCGGGCATCATCTTCACGGTGCCCGTGCTGTTCCTGCTCGGGCTGCAGGACGAGATCGACGTGCCCGCGCTGCTGCTGGCGACGGTCGCGGGCTCGCTGCTCGGCGTGGTGCTGATCATCCCGCTGCGCAAGCAGATCATCGACTACGAGCGGCTGCGCTTCCCCGAGGGGATGGCCGTCGCGTCGATCCTGCGCGCGCCGGGTGCAGGGGTACGGAAATCGCGGCTCCTGCTGCTCGGCATCGCCGTCGCTGCGACGATCACGGGGCTGACCCAGGTCCCGTTCGGGCGGCCCGTGCTGCACGAGAGCTACGACCTCGGGGCGCTGCTGGGCGTCCCGGCGACGTTCAACCTCTGGCTCGCGGTCTCGATGCTCTCGCTCGGCGCGGGGTTCCTCGCGGGGCGCGGCGGGCTCGTCGTCCTCTACGGCACCCTGCTCAACTACTGGGTCCTGATCCCCGCCGCGATCCTGCTCGGCTGGCTGCCGCCGAGCCTCGCCGCCGAGACGCGCGCGGCGCTCGATGGAGGGCTCACGGGGCTCGCGCACGGTGACGCCGCCCAGGGGTTCTTCGGCGCCTTCTCGAAGTTCACTTCGCGCCACGTCGGCATCGGCATGATCCTCGGCGGCGCGCTCGCGGGCATCGTCATCGCAGCGCCTGCGCTGAAGGCCGCGCTGGCCAGCCTCCGCCAAGGCAGCGCCGACGGCGGCGAGCGCGAGGAGGTCTCGCTGTCGGTGATCTCGACCGTCTCCGTGTTGGGGCTCGCCGCGCTGTTCGGAGCGACGTATATGGCAGGCAACGGCAACGTCAGCGTCCTGCAGGCGCTGCTCTGCACCGTCGCCGGCGGCCTCTGGCTCTGGCTCGCGGGGCTCGTCGTCGCGCAGACGACCGGGCGCACCGACTGGTCGCCGCTCTCTGGTCTCGCGCTGATCGCGATCGCGATCATGATGGGCATCCTCGGGACTGGTCAGGAGATGATCGTCCCCGCAGTCACTGTCGGTGCCGCGATCTGCGTCGCAACGTCGATGTGCGCGGACATGATGGCCGACCTGAAGACGGGCTACCTGATCGGCAGCAAGCCCCTGAAGCAGCAGATCGCACAGATCTCGGTTGCGTGGATCGGCCCCGGCATCGCGCTCTTCACCGTGATCCTGCTCTGGAAGGCCTACGCGTTCGGCCCGAACCAGGCGGCCATCCTGCACGAGCGCGCCGTCGCGGCGGGGGGGGACGTGCTCGCGGCCTGGCAGGCCGGCGGCGGCAGTCCCGAGAAGCTCGCCGCGGGTTACCCGACCCTCGGCGCGCCCCAAGCGGGCGCGCTGCAATCGGCGATCCAGATCGTGCAGTCCGGGGACGTGCCGCTCGGGAAGTACGCTGCGGGCGCGCTTGCGGGGTTCGCCGTGAGCGTGCTCGTCTCGCCGGGCATCGGCGTCATGGTCGGCCTGTCGCTCTATTTGCCCTTCGAATACATGGTCGTGTTCGGGATCGGCGGGCTGCTCGCCTTGCTCTTCACGCGGCTCCGGGGGGCGCACTGGGTCGAAGACACCGGCGTGCCCGTGGCTGCGGGACTGATCGTGGGGGACGCGCTCGTGAACGTCGTCGTCGCCGTCATCAAGGTCGGCAAGGAGCTCTTCTGATGGCGCTGCGCCTCGTATTCGTCGTCGCCTTCTGTGTCATGACCGTCGGCGCCGCCGGCTTCGCCAAGGAGATCGAGCCCCTCGCGTGGCCGCTCTACGGCGGCGGCCTCGCGGTGACGCTCGCGACCGGCGTCGCCTTGAAGCGGCGGAGCCAGCGCGAGACTGCGGCGGCCGCCGCGGGCTCGGCCAGCCTCGGCGCGCTGGTCGCGGAGGTCCGCGCGATTCAAGCGGACGTCGCGGAGATCCAGGCCGGCCGGACGGACGACGCCGCGCTCCTGGCGCAGCTCGAGGCGCTCCTCGCGCGCTGCTCGGTCCTGGGTCAGCGCAACGAGGAGTTCCTGCGGACCCTCGGGTTCGAGGCCTACGTGCGCGTGTGGGACGGCTTCGCGACCGCGGAGCGCCTCATCGCGCGCGCTTGGTCGATGACCGCCGACGGCTTCGCCGCCCAAGGGCGCGAGGAACTGCCGCGGGCCCACGCTGCCTTGGCGCGCGCCGTTCGCTGAGCCGGGCGACGCGCCCTCAGCGGGCGCGGAATTCGACGCGCTGCCGGAACGTCCCTGCGACCGCGGCCCCGGCCGCCGTGGCGGGGCTGAAGCGCCACGTCGCGAGCGTGCTGCGGGCGAGCTCGTCGAGGCGCGCGAAGCCGCTCGACGTGAGCACCCGCGCGGCGGTGACGCGCCCGTCGGGGGCGACGTCCAGCTCGATGGTCACCTCGCCAGTCCAACCGCGGCGCGCCCAACTGTCGGGGTACTCCGGGAGCGGGGTCGCGCCGGGGAGCGGCGCCGGCGAGGACGGCGCGGGCGCCGGCGCGACCGGCGGCTCGCTCTCCGCCGGGAGCGCCTCGGACGGGAGTGGCTCAGCCGGGAGCGACGGCGGCTCGGGCGCGACGTCGGCGGGCGGCCGCGCGACCGGCTCTGGGCGCGCGGCGCGCAGGTCGGCGTCGAGCGGGAGGTCCTCGAACGGGTCCTTCGGGAGGGCCTCCGTGGGCTGGGCCTCGGTCGCCAGCGGCGGCTCGAGCCACGGCGGCGGGTCGAGGGGCTGCTCGACCCGCGCTTCGGCCACCTCGGGGATCGGGGGCGGGGCGGGCGGCTCCTCGGGGAGCACCACCTCTCTGGGGTCCTCCTCGGCCGGAGCGTACGGGGCGGCGGCAGGGGGCGCCACGGCGACGACGAGCTCGCGCTGGCCGCCGCGCTCGGGGAGGCCCGCTACCCAGACGATGGCCGCGCCCAGCGCTGCCCCGTGCACGAGGAGCGACGCGACGAAGCTGTTCGTGCGGGCCGTGGCGCGGAGCATGGGGGACCGTGGAGGATACGGCCCCGGCGGGCCCTTTGTGGCAGGAACGCCCGGGGAGGCCAGAGGTTCAGGCCCAGGATGAACCTCGCGCGCGCGGCGGCGTTCGCTCGGTGTCTCCATGGCTCTGCTCCCTCTCACGCCCCTCTATGTCGCGACCCTCGTCGCGCTCCAGTCACCGCCACAGGCCGCACCACCGCTGGCGCAGGCAGCGCGCGCGACTCCATCGCCGGCTCCCCCGCAGGAGGCGCCCCCCGCCGCACGCGCGTCCGGGGCTGGTGCGTCCGGGGCTGGTGCGTCCGGGGCTGGTGCGTCCGGGGCTGGTGCGCCCTTGGTCGTGACGCCCCTGCGCAACGCCGAGGACCTCCAGCAGGTCCCCTACACGGTCCACGTCGTCGACGCAGAGCTCCTCGCCGACCGCGTCTACCGGACGATCCCGCAGGTGCTGCGCGACGTGCCGGGGGTCCTGCCGCAGGAGACGGCGCACGGCCAGGGCTCGCCCTACATCCGCGGCTTCACGGGTTACCAGACCCTGCTGCTGGTCGATGGCATCCGCCTGAACAACTCGGTCTTCCGCGCTGGCCCCAACCAGTACTGGAGCACCGTCGACCCGACCAACGTCGAGCGGCTCGAGGTCGTGAAGGGGCCGACGTCGGTGCTCTACGGCTCGGACGCGGTCGGCGGCACCGTCAACGTGTTGACGCGGGATCCGTGCATCACGGACCGCCCGATCGGGGGACGCCTCATGTACCGCGTCGCCGACGGCGAAAGCTCGCACGTCGCGCGCCTCGAGCTCGGCGGCGCGATCGGCGACCACACGGCTTGGTTGCTCGGCGTTTCGCGCAAGGACTTCGGTGATGTCGAAGCGGGCTCGCCGACCGGGGAGCAGCCGAATACGGGCTACGATGAGTGGACGGGCGACGTCAAGGTCGTCCATTGGCTCGACGACGATGCGCGCCTGACGGTGGCGCACATGCAAGTCGACCAGAACGACGTGCCGCGCACCCACGTCACCCACGACGCCATCTCGTTCGAGGGCACGAGCGTCGGCACCGACATCCGGCGCGACACCGATCAGGACCGGCAGCTCAGCTACGTCCGGCTCGAGACCTTCGGCGAGGTCTCGTCGGCGACGACGTTCTCTTTCCAGCGCCAGGAGGAGCTGCAGAAGCGCGTGCGCACCAACGGCCGCTACGACGAACAGGGCTTCGACGTCGGCACCGTGGGCTTCACCAGCGTGTTCTCCTTCGACAGCGGGCCCGGGCGCTTCACGACCGGCCTCGAGTGGAACCAGGACAAGGTGGATTCGTCGTTGCAGCGCTTCAGCCAGCAGACCGCCGCGGATGAAATCCAGGGCCCGGTCGCCGACGACGGCACGTACGACCTCCTCGGCCTCTTCGCGCAGCAGGAGTTCGAGGTCGGCGAGCGCACGGACCTGGTCCTCGGCGCCCGCTGGACCTACGCCGCGGCGCGCAGCGACCAGGTCCGGGATCCGTTGACGGACCAGCGCATCAGCATCGACGAGAGCTGGAACGACATCACGGGTTCCGTGCGCATCGACCATGCCCTCGATGAAGCCGGGCGCACGGTCCTCTTCGGCGGCGTCTCCCAGGGTTTCCGCGCGCCCAACTTCTCCGACCTCTCGCGCTTCGATTCCGCGCGTACGAACGAGTTCGAGGTCCCCGCGACGGACCTCGATCCCGAGCGCTTCGTTCAGTTCGAGCTCGGAGCGAAGCAGCGCGCGGGGCGCTTCTCCGCGCTGGTCGCGGCGCACTACACGCTGGTCAACGACGTCATCCAGCGCTTTCCGACGGGCAACACGAACGGCGCGGGCGAGGTCGAGATCGCGAAGGCCAACGTCGGCGACGGCGAAGTCTTCGGCTTCGAGTTCGGCGCTGCCTACGACTTGACGGACGAATGGACCGTCTTCGGCGACATCGCGTGGCTCGACGGCGAGCTCGAGAACGTCGAGACGCTCGGCTCAGCGCCGCGCAAGGAGCCGATCACGCGCTTGCAGCCGACGACGGTGCACCTCGGGGCGCGTTACACCCCGGTCGACGACAAGTGGTTCGCCGAGGCGTTCCTGACCTGGGCCGACGACGCCGACAAGCTCTCGCCTTCGGACGAGCGCGACACGAGCCGCATCCCGCCGGGGGGGACGCCGGGCTACACGGCCCTCGACCTGCGCGGCGGCTACACCGTGGCCAAGGGCTGGGACGTCGTCGTCGGCGCCGAGAACGTCACCGACGAGGACTATCGCGTGCACGGCTCGGGCTCGAACCGCGTGGGGCGCAACCTCTACGTCGGCTTCACCTGGTCGTTCTGATGGTGAGTGACCCGCGCCCTGGGGGGACGCGGGCCAACCGACGCCCCCGCGGCCCATACCGCGGGGGCGCCTTCGAATCGCGTCCACCTGGCCACACGCCTGCGCTATCGTGCCCGACATGCAGGTGGTGTCCGTGCGCGGCGAGGCGGTGCCTTTGAGCTGGTTCGGGGCTCACGGAGCCCCGCGCCTCCTCTTCCTGCACGGCTACGCGCGGCACCCGCTCGATTACCGGCTCGGGCTGGAGGCGGTCGCTGCGGAGGGCTACCAGATCGTCGCCCCGTTCCTCTTCGCGAACCATGGGCTGCGCCGGCCGCCGACGAGCTTCTGGGCCGCCGCAGCGCTCGGGCGGCGGACATACGAGGCGCTCCTCCGCGCGGGGGAACTCGCGCCCGAGAGCGGGGTCTTCGGCCACTCCACGGGCGGCGCGGTCGCGCTGACCCTGGGCGCCCTGACCTCGCCGCCGCCGGCGATCCTCGCGATCAATCCCGTGCAGCCCTCGGACCGGCACGTGCTCTCGTTCGTGCTGAGCTCGGGGTGGATGAACACGAAGCTCGCGCTGGGGCGCGCGGGGGATGGGCGCCTCGGGCGGCTGGTCCTGCGCGAGAGCGGCCCGCGCTTCTATGCCAATTGGCTCCGCGATCCACGGCGCGGGCTCGCCTTGATCGAAGGGCTGACCCGCTACACGTATCCGCGGCTGCTGCGTTGGTTCGGCGGACAGCGCAACACCGCGACTCGAGCGCGTGCGCTCTATGGGGCGGGGGACGAGTTCTACCCCACGTCCGACGGGCTGCTCGACGGGCTCTCCCGCGTCTTCGAACGCGCGGAGGTGCGACAGCTCGACGGGGAGAACTCCCACGAGTGGCTCATGATTCGGCCGACGCGGCTGGCCGATGAGGTCGCGCAGTTCTTCCGCGCGGTGTGAAAGCGCCTGCTCAGACCTCGTGTGATGCCCGCGGCTCCGCGGCGCGTGAAGCGAGGGCCTCGAGCGCGGCGAAGAGCCCCTCCACGTCGATCGGCTTGGCGATGTAGTCGTCCATGCCAGCGGCGATGCAGGACTCGCGGTCGCCTTCGAGCGCGTTGGCGGTCATGGCGATGACGTGCAACGGGCGACCGTCTTTGCCGCGCTTGCCGTTCGCGCGCAGTTGGCGGGTGGCGGCGATCCCATCCATCACGGGCATCTGCAGGTCCATCAGCACCACGTCGAAGCGCTCCGCCGCGAGCGCGGCGATGGCTTCGGCGCCGTTCTCCGCCACTTGCACGACGTGGCCCCAGCGCTCCAGCAAGAGCCGCGCCACCCGCTGGTTCACCGGGTTGTCCTCGGCGACCAGCACGGTCAAGGGCCGCGCGGCGCGCTTCGGCGCCGGGCGCTTCGACGTCGGGCGCGACGGCAGCGGCGCTGCCGGTGCCTCGACGTCCAGTGCCGGCGCGGCGCACTCGCAGGGCAGCGTCAGCGTGAAGGTGCTGCCCCCATCGAGCTGGCTCTCGAGGGTCACCGTGCCACCCATCAGGCGCGCGAGCTCGCGCGAGATCGACAACCCCAGCCCGGAGCCGCCGAAGCGGCGCGAGGTCGACATCTCCGCTTGGGTGAATGGCTCGAAGATCGCGGCCTGGTGCTCGGGGCGACGCCGATGCCGGTGTCCTGCACCGCGAGGCTCAGTTCTGCCCCCGCAGCGTGACGCGCCCACGCCACACGGACCATGACGCTGCCGACTCGCGTGAACTTCACGGCGTTCCCGAGCAAGTTCAAGAGCACCTGTCGGATCCGCTGCGGGTCACCGATCAAGCGCTGCGGCGTCCCTGGAGCGACATCCGTCGTCAACACGAGGCCCCGCGACCGTGCGAGCACGGAGACCAATTGTACGGCGGGCGTGATGACCTCGTCGAGCTCGAAGGGCCGCTGCTCGACTTGAAGCTCACCGGCCTCGATGCGCGAGAGGTCGAGCACGTCGTTGAGGATCTGCAAGAGCGCGCTCGCAGACGACCTCGCGGTGCCGAGGTGCTCGCTGCGCTCGGACTCGGTCACCGCGTCGCTCGCGAGCTCGATCATCCCGAGGATGCCGTTCATCGGCGTGCGGATCTCGTGGCTCATCGTCGCGAGGAAGCGTGACTTCGCCAGCGCTGCGGCCTCTGCATCGGCGCGCGCGACCTCGAGGGAGGCCTTCTGCTCCTCGAGCGCCACGACAAGGTCGCGCGCGACGGCGACCGCTCGGCCGTTGCGCTTGCGCAGCCGCTCGGCGGTCTGCGCGGTCATCGACAGGTAGAGCGCCAGCGCAGTGCAGGCGGTGTGCTTGAACAGCTCGAGCGCGATTGGGACTCCGCCGTAGAGCGCCTCCTCCAGCGCGATCCAGCCGAGGTGCAGCCCCGAGGCGCCGGCGGTGCAGACGAGGCACCAGCGCACCCCGATGTGGAGCTGGTCGAAGACCCGCGCGTAGGGGAGGAAGAAGAGCCACGACGCGCTCGCCCCGGTCGCCCAGACCGCGGCGCCGAACACCGCGAGGTCCGTCAACAGGAAGAGCGACCCGAGGTGCACCCGCGCGTCGGTCCGATACCAGGCCCGCAGGGCCAGCCAGCTCCCTGCGGTGTAGAGCGCCGTGAGCGCGCCGAAGACCGCGAGGTCGAGGTGCGCGTGGGCGGGTGGAGTCAGGTGCTGGTGCAGCGCCACCAGCAGCAAGAGCAGGCCGAGCCCCAGGGCCCGCAGCGCGGGGATGTCCGCCGCGTGGTAGCGCCGGTCGCGCTCGGCCTTGGCGCGGCGCTGCAGCTCGGGGTCGAGGTGCAGGAGGTCGGCCTCGGGCGTCGCGCTCACAGGGGCGACGTCACGCGGCGGCGGCGGCGCGGCGGACGGAGACAGCTCGGGGACAGGCAAGCGGGATGGACGGGCCTTCGGCCCGCCCCTGGGATCTCGGCAGAATCCCCGGTCCGAACTGAGCAGTAGTGCCCGAATGTCGCGGGGCGCTCAGCGCTCCGTGCGGGACATCAGCGCCGGCAGCCGGTGCGGGTCGTCCGTCTCGGCATAGGACCGGTCGCCCCGCGCGATGTAGGCCCGCGCCGCGCTGGCGCCCCGCTGGGCGGGCAGCCCCGTGCGCTGCAGCAGCTCCGGCTGGCTCGCCGGGTCGACCGTCTGGACCAGGCGGCTGGCCACGTACGGTCGCAGGGCCGCCCGATGGAGCGCCCGCGTCAGCGGGTCCGCGACGGGCCCGACCACTGTGACGTGCACCGGCGGGTGCACGCAGAGGTCGACCGCGCGCCCGTAGGCCGCAGCATCGAACCCGAAGCGCAGGTGGTCGCGCTGGAACGCGGCGAGCGCCGCGCGGCCCCGGTCGACGAGCTCGGGGCGCCGGACGAGGTGCCCGAGCCGGATCAGGGCCTCGGCGAGGACGGCGTTCTCGACCAGCTCGCGGTCCTCCCGCTCGCGGCCCGCGCGCGGGGCGGCGTGCACGCTCGCGCGGAACGCGCCATCGTCATCGGCGAGGTCGCGCAGCGCCGTGCGAGCGAGCTGCTCCGCTGGCGCCAGGTAGCGGTTCGCGCCAGCGCAGTGCACCGCTTCCACGAGGGCCCGCAGCAACGCGCCCTGATCGCACAGGAAACCCGGCTGGTTCCACGCGCCGTTCCAGTAGTGCGCGGCGCCCTGCTCGGGATCCCAGAGGTGCGCGAGCAGGAAGTCCAGCGCGCGCAGCGCGAGCGCTTCACTGCGCGGATCGTCGAGGACCACCGCCACCTTGAGCAGCGCGATGACCGCCGCAGCGTTGCGGTCCGTGAGCACCCTCGGGTCGATCGGCGGCGCGCCGCGGCGCGCCCGCGCCGCGGCCGTTGGGAGGTTCGCGTAGACGGGGTCCTCGTCCTGCCCCGCACGGAACACCCCGGTCGCCGGGTCGAGCAAACGCGACTCGATGAACCCCTGGATGCCGCGCGCCGTCGCGGCGAAGTCCTCTTCACCGAGAGCCTGGTATGCCTCGACGTACGCCAACATCCGCTTCGCGTTGCTGTCGAGCGGCTTCTCCGTCTGCGGCGCGCTCCAATCGGCGCCGCGCGTGAAGCGGTAGAACCCGCCCTCGACCCGGTCGTGGATCGCGCCCGCTTGCATCGCGCGCAGCGTCCGGAGCACCGTGTCGAGGGTGCGCGGGTCCCCGGTCTCCGACCAGCGCACGAGCAGGAGGTGCAGCGCTTCGGGGTGCGGGAACTTCTGCCGCGCGCCCCAGCCGCCGTGGACCGGATCGGAGGTTTCGATCAGCGTCGCGACGACACGCTCGACGAGGCGCTCGTCGAGGCCGCCGGGAGCGACCTGTGCGCCGAGGTGTGGCGCGGGCGAGCGCCGCGCGCGCGGCGTCAGGCCGAGCGGGGCGGCGGCGCGCAGCGCCTGGAGCAGTTCCTCGGCGCTGCGCACGGGCAGCTCTTCCAGGAGCTCGCCCTCGGACGAGACGAGGGCCGCACTCGGCCAACCCGCGCCGCGCAGGCGTCGGTCGAGCTCCGGGTGCGCGTCTTTGTCGACGAGCACCGGGAGGCAGCCGGCGAGGTCAGCCTCCGTCGCGCAGGCCTCGAGCGCAGCGCGCAGGGCGCGCGAGCGCTCGCACCAGGCCGCCACGAGGAGCACGAACAGCGGTACGCCGCGGGTGTCGGCGGCGGCGCGTGCCTCGCTCTGGAACGGGTGCCACAACATGGTGTCCGACGGCGGCGCACCCTGCGGGCGCCCCCGGGGCTATCGGATCAGCCGTGGGGGCGAAGTCGAGCGAATCCCCGCAGCGGACTCAGCGCGGGAGATTGCCCGGACGGACGAGCTCGCCGCCGAGGCGCTTCGTCAGGTCCGAGTCGTTGCGCGCCTCGGCGCGCCGCCGGAGCTCCTCGAGCGGGGGCAGGCCGAGCTCGGCACGCTCGGCGTCGGTGGTGCGGGGGTCGACTTCGTACAGGCGCCAGCGGCCCGTGATCGGGACGTAGACCGACTGCGTGCCATAGGGCTGCGGCTCCCCGAGCAGCAGCGCGAGGCGGTCGCGGGCCTCGGCCCGCACGAGGCCCCCGCGGGGCTCGCCGAGCGCCGTCGCGCGCCCGCCCAGCGACTCCGCCAGGACGAGGTGCTGCGGCTCATCGGAGCGGACGAGCGTGGCCCCGGCCCAGAAGTTCTGCGCCGCGCTCTGGAGCTCGCCCGCGTCGTGCCAGGCGACGACCTCTGCATAACGCGCGCCCTGGGCCTCCAGGACGGCGAGGTCGAGGCCCGCGGCCCCCTTCTGGCGTCCCAAGTCGCGCAGGACCTGCTCGAACTGGGCCCGCTCGCGGGCGCCTTCGGGGGTCGCCGCGCGCGGGACCGCTGCAGAGCGGCAGCCCACGGCCAGGGCGGCGAGGGCGAGGAGGCGGAGGGTCGTCGGGGGAGTGCAGCGCGCCATGGGGGCGCAGAGGATACCCCTCAGCGCCCGATTTGGACCAGGAAGGCGCCGCCGCGGCCGGCTTCGGCCAGCTCCCGGACTCCGAGCGCCTTGCCCTCGGGCCCGCGCAGGAAGGCCTCGACGGCGGGCCGCAGCTTGGCGGTGCCCCCGGCGCTCCCGTGGCCCTTGCCCGTCACGACGAGCACGGGCGAGATGCGGAGGGCCCGCGCGCGGGTCAGGGCCTCGCGCAGCCGGCGCTGGGCCCGCTCGACGGTGCAGCCGTGCAGGTCGACCTCGAGCGGGGGCGGGGGGGTGTCACGGGGCATGGCTCGCGGGAGGAATCGACCTTCTGGGCCTGTCAATCCAGGGAATTTGGACGACAATATCCCTCAGACCGATCGGCTGGCCGCGCCCCGCGGGCCGGCTCGATCCCCACCTCCAAGATTCCCACGATGAAGAACCTCCTCCTCGCGGCGGCCCTGCTCGGCCTCGCCGCTTGCGCGAACACGACCAAGGACGCCGTCGGCAACGCTGAATCGGCCAACGCCCCGGCCGCGGCCTGCAGCAGCGCCTGCAGCTCCGGCGGTGCCTGCTGCGCCGAGAAGTCCGAGTGCAGCGGCAAGACCGAGTGCTCGGGCGAGGCGAAGGCCGCGTGCAGCGGCGAAGTCTGCCCGGTCACGGGCAAAGCCACGAACTGATCCGCGCGTCGTCACGCGGTACCACGTCGAGTGGTACCAGGTACGAGTTGGCGTCAGAGCGCGCTCTTTGCGCGCGCCCTGACGCCAACATGTACCTGGTACCGCTCGACGCGCTTCAAGCCAGCAGCGCCGCGATGCACGCGACATCCACGATGTCGTCCGCCTTGCACCCGCGCGACAGGTCCATGAACGGCGCCGCGAGCCCCTGCACGAGCGGCCCGAGCGCCGTCGCCCCCGCGAGCCGCTCCGTCAGCTTGTAGCCGATGTTCCCGGCGTCGAGGTCCGGGAAGATCAGCACGTTCGCTTGCCCGCCGAGCGGGGAGCGCGGCGCCTTGCGCGCCGCCACGTCCGGCACGAGGGCCGCGTCGAGCTGGAGCTCGCCGTCGCTCGTGAGGCCCGGCGCGCGCTCGCGTAGCTTCGCGGCCGCGTTGCGCACCTTCGTGACGTGCGGATGCTCCGCCGAGCCCTTGGTGCTGAACGAAAGGAGCGCCACCTTCGGCGCCGTGCCGACGAGGCGCCGGTGGCTCTCCGCGGTCGCGACCGCAATGTCGACGAGCTGGTCCTCGTCGGGGTCCGGGACGACGCCGCAGTCGCCGTACGTCAGCGTGCGGCCAGGCAGCACCATCAGGAAACACGACGACACCGTCTGGATGCCGCGCTGGAGGCCGATGCAGAAGATGCCCGCGCGCAGCACGTCTGCCGTCGCTGCCAGCGAGCCCGCGACGCCGCCCGCACAGTCGCCGCTCGCGACGAGCGCTGCGCCGAAGAAGAGCGGGTCGCGCATCCGCTGCCGCGCCTCGTCGAGGGTCATACCCTTGTTGCGCCGGCGCTCGAAGAGGCGCGCGGCGAAAGCTTCGGCCCGCGGGTCGCGCTGCGGGTCGACGACCTCGACACCGTTCGGCGGCGCGCCCATGCCCTTTGTGGCCACCAACACGGGCTGGCAGAGCCCCTCCTGCGCGAGGCGCGCGGCGGCGCGCTGCACCCGCTCGTCACCCGACTCGGGCAGCACGATGCGCCGATTCAAGCGGCGCGCGCGTTCGCGCAGCTCCAGCAAGAGGTCCATGGCGCTCAGGGGGCGGGGGTCGCGGCGAGCACGTCAGCGGGCACGTCGAGCGTCATCCGCAGCAGCGCGAGCCCGTGGGTCTTGCCCTGCGCATCGGTCAAGAGCGACGCAGAGCCGCCGCCGCCGAGGCTGTCCTCGAGCAGGAAGTTCAGCACGCGCATGTTCGGCGCCTCGAAGCGCACGACACCGCCGTGGTTGATGCCCGCAAAGTGCGCGCGCACCTTGTCCGCCGTGAGCGCGCCGACGAGGAAGCGGTACGCCGCCTCGGAGCGCGCGATGACACCGACGTTGGAGCCCTCGCCTTTGTCGCCCGAGCGGGCGGCGGCGATGCGATGGAGTGCGACGACAGTCATGGTCGTGGGGGCGATGGGCTCACGCCTCGAACGTCGAGACGCGGGTGGTGATGAGGGTCTTCGAGACGAGCGCCGGCCAGTAACCGATGATCTCCGTCGCTTTCGGGCGCCCGCCCGCGAACCCGGTGACCCCCGGGGGACCGCTCGTCACGAGCGGCACGAGCTCCGTGCCGAAGCGCTCGACCTTCGCGTGGTCGGGGCCCTTCACGCCGAGGCGCAGCACGACCTCCGTGGGCTCGGCGGCGCCGGGCACGGCCACCCCGCGGTGGCAGACGTTCGCGCCGACGTACTCCTCGAGGCGCTCGTCGGGGCCGTAGGTGAAGCCGTCGTAGGCGAGCCGCTCCCAGACCACGCGCGCGCAGAGCTGGGCCTTCTCGAGCGCATCCGGGCCGGAGATCGTGAGCTGCCCCACGGACTTCCAGCCGTCCTGGTAGCTGGCGCTCACTTTGTACGTCGGCGTCGCCGGCTTGCCGCGCACACCGCTGACCCGCACGCGGTCCGGGCCCTCCTCGACGAGCTCGAACGAGGTGAAGTCGGCGATGACGTCCGGCGTGATGTACGCCGCCGGGTCACCCATCTCGTAGGCGAGCTGGTGCACGACCGTGTCGCGGTTGACCATGCCGCCGGTCCCCGCGTGTTTGGTGATCACGAACGAGCCGTCCGCGCGCGCTTCGACGATCGGGTAGCCGATCAGCGCCATGTTCTCGACCTTGCGCCAATCGGTGTAGTTGCCGCCCGTGCACTGCGCGCCGCACTCGACGATGTGGCCCGCGACGGTGCCCGCCGCGAGGCGGTCCCAGTCGCCCGGCTGCCAGCCGAACTCGTGGATGAGCGGTCCCAGCACGAGGCCCGGATCGGTGCCGCGGCCCGTGATGACGATCTGCGCGCCCTGGCCGAGCGCCTCGGCGATCGGGAAGGCCCCGAGGTAGACGTTGGCGCTCGTGACCCGCTCGCGCACGCTCGCGAGCGGCGCGCCGGTGTCCATGTTGCGCAGCGCCTCGCCCGCGCCGATCAGGCGGTCGAGGTCGGCGAGCACGTCGTCGCCTTCGACGACCGCGACCTTGACGCCCGTGTAGCCGTGTTTGCGGATCACCGCGAGCACCGCGTCCTTGCAGGCGTGCGGGTTCACGCCCCCGGCATTGGCGACGACCTTGATGCCCTTGGCGACGAGGTCGGGCAGGATCCGGTCGATCAGGCGCACGAAGTCCGTCGCGTACCCCTGGTCGGGGCGCCGTTGGCGGAGCTTCTGCATGATGCTCATCGTGACCTCGGCGAGGTAGTCGAGCGTCAGGTAGTCGAGCGGCCCCTCTTTCACGAGGCGCACGGGCCCGAGGATCGAGTCGCCCCAGAAGCCCTGCCCGTTCGCGACGAGCACGCTGTCCTTCGATCGTTTCGGCTGCATGGTGGGAGCGCAGCCCCGGGGCCGCGGGGCGGCAAGGATACCGCGGGCGCGCGGCGGGCGGACCGGAAACGGGCCGCGGCCGCCGCCCCCGAGCTGGGAGGCGGCGGCCGCGGCGTCGCGCGAACCGAGTCAGGTCACTGGACCGACATGTTGTTCTCGAGCGCGCCCGACATGGCCATCTCCATGGCCATCGTCATCGACTGGCCGCCGAAGTCCATAGCCATCTCCATGTCCATGGCGACGCTCGCCTCACCCTTGAGCGCCAAGGCGTGCGCGTGGCCCGCGCCGAGGTTCCAGTGGAGCTCGCCGCCGCCCTCGTAGGTGAAGTCGACGTCCAGGCGGTTGACCGTCATCTCGAGGCCCTCGGGCATCTCGCCGCCCATGAGCTCGGCGACGAACTCGCTCATGTCGCGGGAGGCCTTGATCTTGAAGGTGAGCTCGATGACGCCGACCTTGACGCCGTCGACCTCGCGCGTGCCGACGTACTTGCCGGTGGCTTCGCCTTCGACCATCTCCTCGAAGATGCGGCGGAAGTCGGTCATCATCGACGGGTCGGGGCCGCCCATCTCGCCGGCGCCTTCCATCTCGACGTCGAGCTTCAGGTCGCCGCCCGGCGCGAACACGTCGATCAGCGCCGTCAGCGGGACGTCGTAGCTGTCGCCGGCGCTGAGCTCGCCGCTCGCCGGGAGCAGGCCGCGCAGGTCCATGTCCTCGGCCAGGCCCTCGAGCAGGTCGGCGTCACCCTCGGCGCCCTCCGGGAAGGCCGCCTTGTAGCTGCCCGAGTCCGCGTCCCACGTGAAGATGACGGTCGAGCCGTCGAGCTTCGACGTGCCCGAGCCCTCGGCCGACTGCGTGTCGGTCTCGCCCATCATGTCGACCTCCATGTCCATGTTCATGTCCATGGACGCGCCGTCGTACTTGCGGGTGAGCTTCGCGGGGCGGCCGTCGGCCACCTTGCCGTAGGTGTCCGTGACGCTGGTCGTCTGCGAGATCAGCATCTTCATGCTGAGCTCGGGCATCATCGGGTTCGGCTCGCCGTTCATCAGCATCGACATGTCGTCGAGGCTGAAGTCGGACTTCGTGGTGAAGGACTTCGTGACCGTCGTGCCCTCGGCCGGCGCAAACTTGACCGAGTCGGCCTTCGGGGCGAACGCGACGAGCGCGGGGAGGGCGACCACGGTCGCGAAGAGGGCGGAGGTGTGCTTCATGGTTGGGAGCGTCGGGCGGCGGCGGCCGGGTCGAACGTCCGACCCGGGGCGGGGGCCGTCCCGCATGAGCCCATGCGCTGGGTCGCTCGCGGACACCTCAGCGAGGCCGCAAAAAATGGCGCCGGGCGCCGCTTCCGGGGAAGGAAGCGGCGCCCGGCGCGTCGGCCCCGCGGCGCCCTGTCGCGGCGCGCCGAGGGGTCTCAGCAGGGGGCCCAGCAGGGGCTCACAGGCCGAACGTGACCTGCAGCGCGTTCGACGTGTTCGACGTCGCGACGCCGCCCACCGCATCCCGGTGCCAGTACTGGAAGTTCCAGGTCGAGCCCGCGGTGATCTGCGGTGCCGCCGTCCCCGTGTTGGTGAAGTCGAGGGCGTAGAACGCCGACCCGAAGAACGGGTCCGCGACGACGATCGGCAGGCGGAAGGTGGTCCCCGCCACGCACAGCACGCCCTGGCTGCCGGGGATCGGCTGCTGGACCTGCTGGTTGCCGAAGAAGAACAGGCCGAAGCTGCTGTTCGGCACCCGGTCGACCAGGAGCGTCGCCTGGTTCAACGAGATGCGCTGGCTGCCCGAGAAGGAGATCGCGCCCGTGAGCCCCGAGGAGTTCGGGTTCACCGTGCAATAGGTGGACGGCGGCGGGATCGACGCCTCGACCGCGGTGATCGTCACGTCATCGAGCGCGGCCTCGACGATCGAGCCCGTCCCGAGGTCGGAGGCGTTGAAGCGCAGCTTCATGTTGCTGGTCAGCGTCAGGATCGACGCCGGGTTGAACTCGTAGCGGTACCAGCCGCCGTCGGCCTGCGGGCCAGCCGGGCCGACCGTCTCGACGTTGAACCAGCTCGCACCGCCGTTGTTGGAGATCTCGACGACGAAGACGTCGGCGTTCGGCGCCGAGCCCTCGCTGTTCGAGTACCAGCGCCAGTACGAGATGCGCACGCCCTGGCGGCCGGCCAGGTCGAACGTCTGGCTCTCGAGCAGCGTCGACCCACCGTCGACGTCGTTGGTGCCGATGCTGGCGCCCGGAGCCGCCTGGCCCGTGAACCAGCAGTTCACACCCGGGGCCGGCGTGTGGTCGTCCTCCGGCTGCGCGGCGGTCCCGTTCGGGTCGCCGAGCTCCCAGAGGCCCGTCGTGGCGTTGCCGCCCGCGCGAGCCCAGCCCTCGGCGCCGTTCTCGAAGGCCGTCGTGAAGACGGTCGCGATCTGGCCGACGGCGAACGAGTACCCCTGGCCGAGGTCCGTCGACGGGAACGACACCGCGTTGTTCGCGTTGTCGCGGCCCTCGACGGCGTACTCGATCACGGCGGGCGACGGCTGCCCCGGGATCCCGGCCGAGTAGGTGTTGCCGCTGACGAGCGACATCGGGGCGGTCTGCACGGCGCCACCGTTGACGCGGTAGCGGAGCGTCGCGCTCGCGATGGGCGGATTGATCCCTGCGACGACGTCCGCGGAGACGTTGTACGGACCTGCTTCGTTCGTCGTGTTCGGGAGCTGCGCCAGGTTCGTGATCACCACGAACGGCAGGTCGAAGCCCGGGAAACCCTGCTGGCGGAAGCCGCCGTCGATCGCCTGGTAGTTCGGCGTGCCGTTGTTGATGTTTCCGTCGTTGTCATCGAGCGTCAGCCACTGCGTCTCGATGATCGAGCGGATCTGGGTCTGGTTGTAGCTGTTGAGCCAGCCCAGGAAGAGCAAGCTCGACTGCAGGTCGCCCGCGGTGTTGCCGAGCGAGTTGTTGAGGCGCGTGCGCACCTTCCATGCCGCGCCCATCCAGACCTCGCCGTCCGTGTGGACCGCGCCGTAGCACCCCGGGTTCGAGTCGCCGCAGAATTGGCGCGTGTTCGTCGCGTTGCGGATCGAGCCGCCGCTCGTGAAGAAGAAGCGGCCGACGACCGGGTCGTCGAGCATGTAGATCGAGAACACGTCCGCGTTGCCCTCGCCCATGCCGTCCGAGCCGTTGCCGGTGCCGTAGCGGACGTTCAGCCAGTGGCCCATCTCGTGGGCGACGACCGAGCTGAAGGCCGTATTGTTGCAGCTACCGCCGGCTTGGTAGTAGTTCGTCGAGCTCCCGTTGAAGAACGCGTTGCAGGTCTGCGCCAGGTTGACGTTCGTCGTCGACAGGAAGTCCGCGGTGTTGTCGTTCGGGAAGATGCTGCGGATCCAGTCGCGCTGGCGCGCGACCCAGTTGAACCCGTTGGCCTGCGCGGTGACGAGCGCGGTCGGCGTCGGGTTCATCAGGAGGTCGTTCTGGACGTTCGGCTGGACGTTGTTGAACGTGATCGAGTAGTTCGCGCCCGCGTCGTTCTGGACGTTGGTGTACGTGCCGCTGAACGACACGGTCAGGTTGAGCGGCGTGTTGACCCCCGGGATCGTGAAGTTGCCGTTGGCGTCGGTGAAGACGTTGCCCGCGCTCGACTGGACGCGCATGTACGGCATCGGCGTCGCGACCGGCGCGTTGCCCGAGTGGTCCGCCGCCGTGCCCGGCGTCGCCATCGAGCGGATCGTCCCCGTCACGTCGAAGTAGTGGATCGACGTCTGGCGCTTCAGGATCTGGCGCGTGCGCGCGTCGATCGTGTAGGTGTAGCCGCGCGGCTCGTGGCCCTCTTCCAGCCACTGCGCATCGACCTGCCACGCGAGCGTCCAGCGGCGCGTCTCCTGGTCGTCGACGTGCGCGAAGTTGAGCGTCGGCGCGCTGAAGTGGTTCGGGTCGAGGCCCTCGGTGGCGCGGAACGTCTCGCGCGCGATGAGGCTCGCGAAGCCGCCGTCGAAGGCCGGGCGCGTGCCGCGGTCCGCGAGCTCCGGCGCTGCGGTGCAGTGCAGCGAGAGGAGGCGGCCGGAGGTGTCGAAGAGCACGTTGACCCGCGCGTCCTCGACGGGCACGCCGCCGATCACTTCATCGACGCGCACGGTGATCTTGTCGGTCGTGTTGCCCTGCGCGAGCGGCAGGAAGAACACGCGCACGTCGGTGAGGTCCTCGACCGCGACCTGGTGCATCCCGTACGTCGCCGCGATCCACTCACGGCCGAGGCGGAACCAGTGCGCGTCGACGGCGGTGTCGGGCTCGAAGCTCGGGGCCGCGTTGCCGCCGAACAGCAGCTCGAGCGTGCCGGTTCGCGGGTTGGAGAGGGCGTACCACGAGTCGCCGTGGTCGCGCCGGAAGTCCTGCAGCAGGTGCTCGAGGCTCGCGCCGCGGGGCGCACCGTCTTGGGTCGCGCCGAGGGCGCCACCCGACTGGGTCAGGTCCTGCGCGTGCAGCGACGGGGTCGCGGCGGCGAGGGCGGCCAGTGCGAAGGCTCGCTTCGTCATGGAGGAGGTCGTACGTGGGGGTGAGAGAGAGGGCGCGCGCCGGAGGGGGCTCCGGCCGGACCCATGACGGCGGTCGCCGCCCCGGGGGTGCGCCGGAACTCCGGACCCCGGGCTGGAACGGTGCCGCCTTGGAAGCTATCCCACCCGAGCGGCGCGCGCTGGTCACCAGGGTCTGCGCTGCGACCTCACGCCGATCTCACCCTCACGCGCCCGGCGCCGCCGCCGTCCCTGCCTGGGACGGAGGCCGCCGCCCGCACCGACTGCCCATGCACATCCGCATCGAATACTGCACCCAGTGAAACTACACGCCCCAGGTGGACGGTCTGTCCGCCGAGCTGCGCGCCTGCTTCCCCGACGTCGAGATCGAGCGCGTGCCCGCGACCGGCGGTGTCTTCGAGGTCGATGTCGACGGGCAGCGGATCTTCTCCAAGGCCCGCCTCGATCGCTTCCCCGAGTACCAGGAGATCCCGCGCCTCGTGCTCGAGGCGCTGTGAGCACCTGCAAAGCAGCGGCGCCCGCGTCCCCGTGAGGGGGCGCGGGCGCCGTGGCGTGTGCGGAGCTCGCACACGCGGGGGGGAAGGACCGGGCCACGCGGCGTCAAGCCGCGTAGATCAGGAGCCCCAGAGCCAGCGCGAACAGCAGAGCCGTCGTGCTGAAGGGGACCGCGCCCCGTGCAGGAGTTCGGCGCGCCATGGGAGAGATCATGGAGGGGAGAGAGAGCAGCTGTGCCGCAGCCGGACTGCGCCCGGCCCGCACGCCTTCAACATGCCCTTTGCCACGGATTCCGCAATGCCCGGGATCGAGACATGGGAAACGTGTCTCACAACGGGTTCTGGGGACCGCAGCGGCGGGCTGCGGCGAACTGTCAGGTTGCGAATTGGAGCCTCAGCCCGGGACGCGGACCCCCGCGGCCGCTATCGTGCGCGCCCATGGGCTCCCTGCCCCTCGCACTCCTCCCCGCGCCCCCGGTGCGCCGCTCGGCGCGCTCCACCAAGATCGTCGCGACCATCGGCCCCGCCTCGGAGGACCGCGTCGGCGAGCTCCTCGATGCGGGCCTGTCGGTGGCGCGCCTCAATTTCAGCCACGGGCACCCGGACGAGCACCGGCGGCGCGCCGAGAAGATCCGCCGCGCGGCCCGCGAGCGCATGACCGCGGTGGCGATCCTCGCGGACCTGCCCGGCCCGAAGATGCGCCTCGGGCGCTTCGTCGGTGGGCGCCTCGCGCTCGCGGAGGGGGCGCTGGTCGACGTGCGCGAGGGGTCCGGCACCTCCGCCCCCGGTGAGGTGCGCGTCGACGTGCCCGGCGCGATCGAGGCCCTCGCGCCGCGGCATCGCGTGCTGCTCGCCGACGGCCAAGTGACGCTCGAGGTGCTCGAGGTCGTCGGCGACACCGCGCGCTGCCGCGTCGTGCGCGCCGGGGATATCGCCGACCGCAAAGGGGTGCACCTGCCTGATTCGCCCATCCGCTACGAGCTGCCGACGGCCGAGGACCGCAAGTGGATCGAGGTCGCGCGCGAAATCGGCGTCGACATGCTGGGCATCAGCTTCGTCGGGCGCGCTTCGGAGCTCGAGGAGATCCGCGGCCTCGCGCCGGGCATCCAGCTCGTCTCGAAGATCGAGCGCAAGGCCGCGCTGATCAACCTCGACTCGATCCTCGGCGCCACCGACGGCGTGATGGTCGCGCGCGGTGACCTCGGCGTCGAGCTCGACATCGAGGAGCTGCCGCTGCGGCAGAAGGAGATCCTCGAGCGCGCCGTGCGCGCGGGGCGCTTCACGATAACGGCGACCGAGATGCTCGAGTCGATGATCGAGCACTCCCGCCCGACGCGCGCGGAGGTCACGGACGTCGCCAACGCCGTGCTCGACGGCACCGATGCGGTGATGCTCTCCGCCGAGACGGCCGTGGGCAAGTACCCCGTCGAAGCGGTGCGCACGATGGCGCGCGTCGCGCGGGCGGCCGAGGGCTCGCCGCGCTTCTCGCAGCGCCCGCGCTACGAGTCGTCCGAGGGGCTCGGGCACTTCTCGACCGCGACGTGCATCGCGGCGGCCCACGTGTCGAGCCAGCTCGACGGCGCGCGCATCGTGTGCTTCACGGAGACCGGGAACACCGTGCGCCTGCTCTCGCACCTGCGCCCAGGCGTCGAGATCATCGGGCTCAGCCCCAACGCGGCGACCGTGCGGTGGATGAGCGTGTTGGCGCACGTCCGCCCGATCCTCTTCCGCCGCGAGGCCACGCTGGAGGACATGCTGGAGACGGCCACCGAGGTGCTGCTCGCGCGGCGCATCGTGCAGCGCGACGACCCGATCGTCTTCGTCGCGGGTGTGCCGCCCGGCGTCGCGCGTAGCACCAACGTGGTCAAGCTCCACCGGGTGGGGGAAGAGATCCTCCTCCGCTGACCTGTCCGCGCCGAATCTCGCCCGCGGCCGTTTGACGCCGCAGCAGCGGCCGCGCACCATCTGCGACCCCGATCATGCTCGACCGGTTCCAGTTCGCACGCCTGCGGTCCTTCCGCCGGTCCTCCTCCGCCGACGAGCGCGCCCGCGCGGAGGAGCGCCCGTCCGCGCGCGTCCTGTGCATCGCCAGCGGCAAGGGCGGCACCGGCAAGAGCGTGATGGCGTCGAACCTCGCCGTCGCCCGCGCGCGCAGCGGCGAGCGTGTCCTGCTCGTCGATTTCGACACCGGGCTCGCCAACGCGCACCTCCTGCTCGGCCTGGCGCCGCCGCGGGACCTCGGGCACATCGCCGACGGTTCGTGCACCGCCCACGAGGCCCTCGTCGAGGGGCCATACGGCCTGAAGCTCCTCTCCGGCGGTGTCGGGCGCCAGAACCTCGTCAACCCGACGCGCCGCGACCTCGACCGCCTCTTCAAGGCGCTGAAGCCCCTCGAGGACGAGTTCGACCTCGTGCTCATCGACCACGGCGCGGGCCTCGGCTACGCGACGGTCGCGCACCTCGCTGCGACGAGCACGCTCTTGCTCGTCACCAACCACGAAGTCACCGCCCTGTCCGACGGGTACGCGCTCTACAAGCGTGCGCACATGGTGAACCCGACCATCCGCGTCGGGCTCGTCGTCAACCGCGCTCCGGACGAGCGCCTCGCGGAGGCCGCTTGGGAGCGCTTCCGCGGCGCGGCGCAGCGCTTCCTCGGCCATTCGCCCGAGTACGTCGGCTGGGTCCCGATGGACGCGGCCGTGCCGCAGGCCGTCCAGCAGCGTGTGCCGGTCGTGA
>Ga0169931_10004242_pt1 | contig 22388 bp, 22 predicted proteins | sample Kivu_15m_20L_FD_129675 | JGI IMG/M metagenome (GOLD analysis project Ga0169931, IMG submission 129675) | Freshwater microbial communities from Lake Kivu, Western Province, Rwanda to study Microbial Dark Matter (Phase II) - Kivu_15m_20L... | ecosystem: Environmental > Aquatic > Freshwater > Lake...
AACCAACTGCGCAAAACGACCTGCATGCTCAATTTGCGTCCAGTGTCCACAGCGCCCAAACACATGGAGCTGTGAACGCGAGATCAGCTTGGAGAGTCTGAGCGAACTCTCTACCGGTATCACCTGATCATCGCGCCCGTGAACAATCAGCGTCTCCTGTTCGATCGCAGCAATATGTTGCTCATCGCTAGCCAACGCATCCACCCAACGCTGACGCGGCGCAGGGAACATGGCTGAATAACTCTCGTGGAAACCCGGCCGGTTGCTGGCTTCAAACCGCAAACGTGCCAGATCATCATTCACTAAGCCACGGTCGTAGGCAAATAAATCCATGATGCGTCGCATATTCTCGAACGAGGGTTGGTAGCCCCACACCGCATCCAGCGCAGGCGTAATCGGAAATGAAACACCCGCAGCACCCATCAGCACCAAGCGTCGTACGCGCTTTGGATAGCGAATCGTCAACGCTAACGAGAGCGCACCACCAAACGAATTACCCACCAAATCGACTTGCGGCAGGTTCAATGCATCGATCAAGTCAATCGCTTGCTTGACCCAGTTATCCATGGTGTATTGAAAACCTGCCGGACGTTCGGTGAAACCAAAGCCCACCATGTCGGGTGCAATCACGCGACGCTGTTTGGATAGCTCAGGCATCACCAGACGCCAGTTGGCATAGGCAGAGACACCGGGGCCTGAGCCATGAATCATCAATACCGGGAAACCTTCACCAATATCGTGATAATTAACGTCGATGCCGCCTGCTTCGATACTGTGCCCGATCTCGGGCGATGAAATTGTCGTCGTCATGGAAATCTTGAAAAGTGCTTATTAAAAATTGACAGGGAGTTGGTTTTAATTAGAGGTGGTGTGGACTCCGGCCTTCGCCGGCGTGACGAGATAAATCAGATTGCATGCTGAGATTGCAGTCACGACACCGCGTTTTGAAAAACATTTTTTCCACTACGAATCGCCTTCATGATCAGTTCGGGCGTAGCACGAATGTGGGATTCAAGTGCAACAGCTGCGCGTGCATCCTGACGGGCCATCGCCGCCTCAAAAATTTGCTGATGCTCTGCGTGTACATCGCGCCCGGTGTGCAGACCAATCGCGTAGCGTCGGTATCGCTCGGCATGCTGCGTCAGTTGCTGCACCACGCGCAAAGCCCAAGGCGATCCGCAAGCGGACAGTAATGCCGAGTGAAACGTGGCATTCGCTTGCTCCCAACGTCTTACATTCTCGTCCTTGAGTGGCTGCTCTAATGCTGATAATTCTTCGTAAGCAATGCGCAGCCGATGCCGCCAGAAATCATCGCCTTGTCGGACTGATGCGCGTAGTGCATCAGTCTCAACTGCAACACGTAAATTAGTGACATCGATCAGATCATCCGGGCTGATCGGCGCAACGGTGAACCCACGCTGCCCTGCTGCCGTCACCATTGCCTCACTGACTAACCGCGATAAAGCCTCACGCATCGTGCCTGCGCCTACGTCATAGCGCTGCTTAAGATGCTCGATCAGCAGTTTTTCACCGGGTTGTAATGCACCACTCAAGATATCTTCGCGTAACCGGCCATAGGTACGCTCAATCAGCGTTCGGTAAGTTGCAGCTTCCCCACTGCTTTCTACCAAGCTGATGAATGATTTTTTAGCCATGATCAGTCTCCGTTAATAATCCATCGCGAATTAAGAATCTGTCTCGTCAGGCCGCTTGCGGCGTTACCAGCCCTGCCATCGACCTAACAAGATAGGTTCCAAGGCCCTGGCAATGGGTGACGACATCAATCCCCTTTCACTTTTTGCAGACGGTAAGACAACTGCGGGCGCGTCAATCCCAACGACCGCGCAGCAGCAGACAAATTGCCCCCGGCCCGCTCCACCGCTTGTTGAATCAAGGCGCCTTCCAGGGCATCAAGCGACAAGCCACGCTTTTGTAGCTCATTGAATAATTCATTGATATCACCCGGCATCGCTTGCTTTAATTCACCGGTAGCAGACAAGGTCACAGAGGGCGGTGCAGGCGCAACCGCAAACAAGTCATCTACATCGACCATTTGCCCGGGCGAAGTCATAATCAAACCACGCTCGATCAGGTTTTCCAGTTCTCGTACGTTGCCGGGCCATGCGTAACTGCGCATCGCATCAAGCGCGCGATCAGTGATGCCCGCAACGCGTTTGTTGTGCATGACCATAAACTGCCGCAGCATGTGGTTGGCAAGTGGCTCGATGTCTTCAACACGATCACGCAATGGCGGGATCGCAATCGGATAAACATTCAAGCGGTACATCAAGTCGCGCCGGAAGCGTCCAGCCTCCACTGTGGCTTCCAGATCGACGTTGGTTGCTGCCACCACGCGCACATCCACCTTGCGTGTCGCGGTTGCGCCGAGCCGCTCGACCTCACCGGTCTGCAGCACGCGTAAAAGTTTGGCCTGTGCAGCCAGTGGTAATTCGCCTAATTCATCAAGAAATAGCGTGCCACCGTCAGCCCGTTCAAAGCGCCCGGGTCGAGCCGCGCCTGCACCAGTGAATGCGCCCTTCTCTGCGCCGAATAATTCACTCTCGATCAGTTCATGCGGTAAGGCCGCACAATTGATTGCAACAAATGGTTTATCAGCACGCGGGCTCATTGCATGCAAGGTACGCGCGAAGCGTTCTTTACCGACACCGGTTTCACCGGTGAGCAGCACGGTGACTTGCGTACCAGCCGCTTTACGCAACAGGGCGATCGATTTTTCAAAGGCCTTGGACCGACCAATCAAATCGCCCAGATCATCACTGGGTGCCAAGGACACCCGCAGGCTTTCCAGATCGGCTTGCAGGTCTTCGATACGAACCAGCATTGAATCGGCCTGATAATCCTCCTTCATCGCCTCGGCATCTGGCCACTCATCGACCGGCCGGCCTTCGATACGGCAATGGTCCTCACCACAGGCAGCGCACTGCACTTCCTTGTACAGAATCTGTTTGCCGAAAAACGCCGAGGTATAGCCCGAGGCATAACCAATCAGCATCCAGCACACCGGATCGGTTTGAGGGCCGAAGTCGCGCACATGGGTCTCCACTTCCCACGACTGGTCCCAGCGAAAAATGCCGTGATAGGTGCCGGCCTCCAAATCGAACTCGCACTTTTCTGGTGTGACTTGCACGGCACCTTCCAGCATGTGGAGTTGCGGGCCGACCGAGAACTGATCCATGACATCCGCGTTCGGTCGCACTTGCCGCGCCAGTGCAGCGTCCCGAACGCCGGATTCATAACCTGCGCGCTTCAAGACCCGCCGGGTTTGCAGGACGCCGATGGTCTGGATCAATTCCTTGCGAAGGTTAGCCAGCCCACCCAAATGCAGCAGCAGCATGCGATGCCCTGCCAGCCAAATCCGACCATCGCCCGCCGAGAAATGAATCAGCCGGCGCAGATCATCGTCCGGTGGCAGGGTCATGGGTTTATCGGCATCCATCCCTGAATTATCGATAAATTTTGCGACTTGCCAAGCATTTTCTTGCCTGACGGCGAAATAGCATTTGATGATTTCGTGAAATTATCAAAAGCTTATTTGATTATTTAGTGAAATTTTTCGCTTTTTATGGCCTTTTTTGTTGTGTTGCAACAAAAATTCTGCGCTGCAATGATTTTCTGGCAAGTGAGTAATTGGAATGGTTTTGCCAGGATTATCGATATTCAGACCATAACTTCGCCCTCACTGGCACGCCGCTTGCGATGGGAGGCAGAAGCAAACGAAATGACTTGTTATAAGGCCAAAAAAATCATGATGTCAGCGCCCTCCGAACCGACACTGCCCGAAAAAGACTCGGTTGCCCTCGAGGCCGATGCCGCCACCATGGCACGACGCTATGTCCGCATCACCAGTCGCAGTGCCACCGGCTTCGTCAACTTCGAATACTCGGTCGGCTGGCCGGATATGAGCGTGGAGCTGGCGCTGCCGGAAGACCTATTCAACGATTTCTGCATCAAGAACAACGTCCAATTCCTCGACGAACCCGTCGAAAACAAGCTGGGAGAGCACGATGAGTAGCATTGATCTGCAGGCCAAAGAAATCAAGCCTGCCCGCAATACCTTTACACACGTTGCGAAACACATTGGTGGCGACAAGCCGGCGACGCGTTATCAGGAGGCGACCCTCGGTCTGCAGCCGACCCAGAATTTTCATTACCGTCCGACCTGGGATCCGCAGCACGAGATCTATGACGCCTCGCGCTCGGCGATCAAGTTGGCCGATTGGTATGTGCTGAAAGATCCACGTCAGTATTACTACGCCAACTGGACCATCACACGCGCGCGCCAACACGAAGCAGTTGAAGCCAACTACAGCTTTGTTGATTCGCGCGGTCTGCTCTCGCGCATGACGGATGAAGTTCGCGAAAGCGCTTGCAAGGTACTGATGCCACTGCGTCATGTGGCCTGGGCCGGCAATATGAATAACACCTTTATCTGCGCCTATGGCTACGGTACAGCGATCACCGCAGCTTGTAACTTCCACGCGATGGATCATCTCGGCATCGCGCAGTACCTGACACGCTTTGGCTTGGCTGCAGACGATCCCAGCGTACTGGATGCCGGTAAAAATGATTGGCTGAACGACCCGCGCTGGCAAGTGCTGCGTCGCTTGGTGGAAGACACGCTGGTGATGAAAGACCCGGTGGAAATGTTCGTTGCGCAAAACCTTGCGCTCGATGGTCTGCTCTACCCGCTGATTTATGGCTCATTCGTTGACGAGCACCTGACACTAAAAGGTGGCACGGCAGTCGCCATGCTGACCTCGTTCATGCCCGAGTGGCACGATGAGTGCGCGCGCTGGGTCGATGCGGTGGTGAAGGCCTGCGCGGCTGAGTCGGATGAAAACAAGCAAATTGTCACCGGCTGGATTCAGGCATGGGCCGATCGCGTGCAAGCAGGTTTGGCACCGGTTGCCGAGATCGCGCTGGGTGAGCACGGCCAAGAAGCGCTCGCCGAAGTACGCAGCGCATTCAATGCGCGTGTCGCCAAGATCGGCATCACGCTGTAAGCGAACCGCCCGCACGCTGATAACAATTACATAGGGGAAGACATGTCCAACGTATTCATCGCGTTTCAAGCCAACGAAGAATCGCGTCCACTGGTCGACGCGATCGTCGCCGACAACCCGGAGGCGCAGGTGGTTTACTCGCCCGGCTTGGTGAAAATCGATGCGCCGAATCGCTTGGTAGTGAAACGCGAAACCATCGAAGAGATCATTGGCCGTAAATATGATCTGCAAGAGCTGCAAATCAATCTGGTGACCTTGTCGGGCAACCTCGATGAGGACGACGACGAGTTTGTCCTGAGCTGGAAGCATTAATCCTCTGCTACTCAAACGAGCGAGCCTGATATGGATAAGCGAGTCGAAAAAAAGAAATTGGATCTGGCCAGTCGCTATCAGGCGCTGACGCAAGATCTGCAGTGGGACACCAGCTACCAGCCGACAGAGAAAGTGTTTCCGTATGCCCGCTACGAAGGCATACGGGTGAACGACTGGTCGCAGTGGCAAGACCCGTTCAAAATGACCCTGGATGTGTGGTGGCGTCAGCAGAGCGAAAAAGATCGTCGCCTGTATGCGGTACTCGATGCCTTCGCGCAGAACAATGGTCAGATCGGCGTTTCGGATGCGCGTTATGTAAATGCGGTCAAATTAGTACTGCAAGCGTTCGCGCCACTCAAGTATGCAATGCACCGCGCACTGGCGCACAGTGCGCGCAATTTGCCCGGCGATGCAGCGCGTATTGCGGCGCAAATTCAAGCGACCGAGCAGCTGCGCCACTCACAGCTGACTTTACATGCCGCGTCGGTCTACAACAAATACTTCAACGGCATGCATGCAGCACCGCGCTGGTTTGAACAAGCGTGGTACCTCGCACCAGTAAAAAGCTTTGCGGATGATATTGCTTCCGCCGGACCGTTCGAATTAATGGTCGCGATCAGCTTTGGTTTCGAAACACTGCTGTCAGACACGCTGTATGTGCCATTCATGAGTGCCGCTGCGCACAATGGTGATCTGTCGACGGTGCCGGTCGGGTTTTCCAGTCAGTCGGATACAACGCGACACAAACAAGCAAGTATCGCAACCGTGAAATTCCTGCTGCAGCAAGACGCATTGAATGTCGCCACCGTGCAGCGTTGGGTCGACAAATGGTTCTGGCGCAGCTTCCGACTGATGCCGCTGGTCGCCATGCTGCAAGACTATATGGTGCCCAAGCGTGTCGGTAGCTGGAAAGAATCGTGGGATACCTTTGTAGAAGCGCCGATCGATGCACTGTTTGAAGAACTCGCGCCCTACGGTTTGAAAAAACCTGCAGGCTGGCAAGCTGCTTGCGCTGCGAAAGATCACCTGAGTCATCAGGCCTGGAATGCATTTTATGGCTATGGCCACGCGCTGGCTTTCCACACTTGGGTGCCGGGTCATGATGAGCTCGAATGGCTCGATCGCAAATACCCGAACAGCTTTGATCGTTGGTACCGCCCACGCCTGACGCATTACGCGCAACTGGAAGCAGCCGGCAAACGCTTTCATAACCACGCGCTACCGATGCAGTGCCAGGTGTGCCAACAACCGATGATGTTCACTGAACCGGGTGACGGCCGCTGGATCGCCTACCGCGAAACAAAGCACGAGGCTGAAAGCTTCCATTTCTGCAGTGATCAGTGCCAAACAATTTTCAGTAACGAACCAGAAAAGTACCTGCAAGCGCAATTGCCATCACACGCGATTTTGCAGGGCAGTCAGGGTGAGGGCTTTGAAGATGCATTGCAGGCATCGATCGCCAATGTGGGTGTGGTCATCGGCCGCGATAACGGCGAGTTTCATGGTTCGGAAGACGACACCAACTTCACGCAATGGGGTGGTGGTCAGGATATGAAGGAGGCACAGCTATGAGTGTCACTGCCATCGGAACGTACACACATACATCACACGACACCCCGGAGCGCTTTGCTGCACCGTTGCTGTACGTGGCTTGGGATGAGCACATGATGTTTGCCGCACCTGCGGTGGTGCCGCTTGCCATGCATACCAGCATGGCTGAAGTGCAATCCAAAGTCTTGCCTGCACTGTATAGCGCGCATCCGGATTTCGAACGTATTCAATGGTCTCAAGTGCAATGGTTCTGCGGTGACAGGATGTTTACGCCGAAGCCGAATAGCACGCTGGCCGACCATGGCTTTGAACACAAATCGGTGCTGCGGTTTCGCACGCCGGGTTTGGAAGGTTTGCGTGGCTCCTGCGGGTAACTCCTCCCCGCAATAGCGACGCAACGCATCGCCACCTCCACGGACCCGGTGGCGATGCGTGAAGTGAATCGGGACCGTCGTCAGTAAAAAAGACTTAACGGAGACAGTTAGAGATGAAAAAATCCACTATTCTCGGCGGGGCAGTTGCGCTGACGCTGGGTCTCGCCGCTTCGGGCGCGACGGCACAAGACAAGTGCGGCATGGGAAACGGGAAAAAAGCGAGCGGCGATCCAATTCAAATTGGCGCCATCGTTGGTAAAACCGGCCCAGAGGATTTCTCCTCTTCCGCGCGCGCAGCACAAGCCTATTTCAACTGCGTCAACGCCAACGGCGGTATCAATGGCCGTCCGATTCAGTACACCGTGCAAGACGACACCTGGAACCCGGAAGTCGCCTCGCAAGCAGCGAACAAACTGGTGAAAGACACCAAGGTCGTTGCAATGGCTGGGTCGTCATCATTCGTTGAGTGCGGCGCGAATAACGATCTGTATGTCAAAGAAGGTGTGGCTTCGGTATCCGGTGTGGGTGTACCGCGCGCCTGCTTCTACGGCAAGAATTACATCTCGTTCAACTCGGGTCCGCGTCAATCAACTCTGGGCGCGGCGCAGTACATCACCGAAACCTTCAAGCTGAAGAGCCTGACATGCGTCGCGCCCGGTATTCCTGGCTTTGGCGACTGGGTATGCGGTGGTGTTGAGTCGTATGGCAAAGCTAACAACATCCCTGTGAAGACCGTGATCTTCGATCCGGGCCAACTCGATGGCAACGCGATTGCGCTGCAAGTCGCTGCTGCCAAGAGTGAAGGTGTCGTACTCGGTATGCCGCGCGGCATGATGCTGCCCATCCTGACCGCCGCTGAGCAACAAGATCTCGGCAAGAGCGCGAAGTGGGGTCTGCCGACTTCCGCTTATCACGCTGACATGCCGAAAGCGGTTGGCAAATACTGGCACGACAAGTTGTACGTGCACATGGAGCTGCAGCCGATGGATGGCACCGGTCCGGATAACACCAACTGGAAAGCCGTCATGGACAAGTTCGGTGACAAGAAAGATCCGCGCGACACCTTCTCGCAAGCCGGCTTCCTGGCCGCCAAGGTCACTACCGAGGCACTGCTAGGCATCAAGGGCAATGTCGATCGTAAATCGGCCTACCAGGCGATCGTCGGCACCACCAAGTGGAAGACCGACATGATGTGCGCACCTTGGTACTTCGGTCCGGGTGAGCGTCACCAGCCTAACCATGCTGGCCGCGCTGCACTGCTGCAAAAGGGTGGCTTCAAGACCCTGACGGAGTGCTATCAGTCCAAAGACTCCGAGCTGGAAGATGTACTCAAGCTCGAAGCCAAGGGTGGCTTGGTTAACTGATCTAACGATCTGATTCAACGCGAAACGAGCTGAACATGGAAACCCTGCTCCCCTTTATCGTGGTCGGTATCAGCGTTGGTGCGGTGTACGCACTCTCGGGCGTCGGCCTGGTGGTGCTGTATCGCGCCAGTGGCGTGGTCAACTTTGCCTTCGGCGCACTGGGCGGCCTTGCCGCCATGGTGTGCTGGCAGGTGATTGATCTTGAATATGACGACTGGATGGGCTGGGTCGCCGGTGTGGGTGTCGCCACGTTGTTGTCGTGGGTGTATGGGCGCTTCATTGCACCCTCGCTCACGCACCAAGACCGTGTGGTGCGTGCCATGGCCACGCTCGGCTTCGCGTTGATGATCATGGGTATCGCGCAATGGTACTGGGGCGATGATCCTCGTCGCCTAGTACTACCGACTGATTCTGACGGTATTGAATTTGATGGCCGTCGTCTGATCAGTCACACCCGTGTGGTCGCGCTGCTGTTTGCAGCGGGTGCCACTGTGGGCATGTTATGGCTGCTTGCAAAAACACCGCTCGGGCTGCGCATGCGTGCGCTGCAGAGCAACCGTGTACTCGCCGGCTTGGTCGGCGTACGCGTCAAACGTACTGATACCTGGGCCTGGACGCTTGCAGGTTTGTTGGCCGGTATCAGTGGTCTGTTCATGGGCAACATGGTGCGACTCAACCCCACCGTGCTGACCTTTCTGGTGATTCCTGCAATGGCTGCGGCCATGGTGGGACGCATGAATTCTTTGACGGCGACTGTGGTCGGCGGACTCGTGATTGGCGTGATCGAGTCTTTGCTGAATCTGGTTCCCGAAGTGCAGCGCTACGGATCAGCCACCGCGTTTGTGGTGGCGATTAGCGTGGTGCTGTGGCAGCAGCGGCATGGCATCGGCCTGTCGCGTGATAACAGTCATCTGGAGTAATTCACCATGGCACGCAATAAGGACAAACCCGATATCCCGCCGGGCACGCCATTCCAGCGTGTGCGGCCGATGCTGATCACCTTCTTCATCGTCGCCTTGATTGGTCCTTGGGTGTTTTCATCCTACTGGTTGAATACCTTCTCGACCGTTGCATGCCTGGTGCTCGCCTCCGGTACGGTGGCCCTGCTGTACGGACAACTTGGTATGGTGTCGCTAGCACAGTTTGCATTAGCCGGCGTTGGCGGTTGGTTCTGTCTGCGGCTGGTGCATGGTACCGGCATGCCGTTCGAGTTGGCACTGGTACTCGGCGCGCTGATTGCAGGCTTGTTCGGATTGATTTTAGGTCTGCCTGCGCTGCGCATGCGCGGCTTGTACCTCGCACTACTCACCTTGATGATTGCCGCGGCAGTGCAGGTGGTGGTGAACGTGATTGGTTTTCCGGATGGTGGTCCTGGTTGGACTGGCAAGGTCGTGAACGGACAGCGAATGATGATCGCGCGCCCACTGATCGCACCTACCGATGTGGATTACTTCCGCTACACCATGTTCTGGCTGGCACTGGGCATGGGCTTGATTGAATGGGCGCGCGCCACTCTACCTGGCCGTGCGTGGGGCTTGATTCGCAAATCCGAGGCAGCCGCGATTGCTGCAGGTGTGTCGGTCGTGAGATACAAAGCGCTCGCGTTTGCGATGGCCGGTGCATTAGCAGGTTTGGCCGGTGGCTTGCTCGCTGGTTTGAATGGCCAGCTCGATAACACCGGGTTCCCGGTTGCGCAATCAATCTTGCTGTATGCACTGACGATTGTGGGTGGTGCTTACCACTGGATGGGCGCCGTGTTCGCCGGCTTGTTGATTCGTGCCCTTCCCGCGCTGTTGAATGATCACGGCGTTGACGGCAACTTGTCGAATGCGTTCTACGGTTTTGCGTTGCTGGTGTCGCTAATTCAAGGTCGTAAAGGTCTGGCAGGTCAGCTCGCAGATTTCTACAAGTTCGTTCGCGTCAGCCGCATTGTTGAAGGCTCGATCATCTGGGGTGCGATCTCGATTGGTCTTGCAATCGCTGCCGTGCATTATCAGGCGATGGGTTTTGCGGGTGCCTTGTTCTTGACACTGGTCGCACTATTGTTCAGGCAGGCGATTCCGGGTGTGTGCTGGTTACTACTGGGGTTCTTCGGCAAGCGTGTGCAAGATGCTGCTGAAGATGCCGAGGCCTGGCTCTCCTTGCGGTTGGCGAATTTGATGAGCGCGCTCGGCCTGATGCCTGACCATCGGATCGTCAAGCGCACGCTAAATGTGCTGTTCATTGGTTACTTCGTCGGCTACGTCGTGAACGGCGTATTCGATGTCGATTACATCGTGGCGCTGACGATTATCTGGAGCTCGATTGCGATTCGCTTCCTGATCCAGCTGCTGATGCATCCGGCCATCCTGCCGCTGCGTCAGAAGATCGACGCCAAGTACCCGAAACCTTTCGCAGCGTATCGCTAAGGGGAACGAGATGATTGAAATTAACGATCTGTGTGTGCAATTCGGTGGCGTCAAACCGATTGATGGTCTGACTGTCACGTTGAACCGCCCGATTGTTGGCTTGATCGGCCCGAACGGCGCCGGCAAGACTACGCTACTAAATGTACTCTCCGGCTTTGTTGAACCGCGCCGCGGTTGGGTGAAAGTCAACGGCGAAATGATTACCGGCGTACCAGCGCATCAGCGTGCTGCGTTTGGTTTGCGTCGTACTTTTCAAACCGACCAAATCGCTGAAGATTTAACGCTGCTGGAAAACGTGCAAGCGATTGCCGATCACGCGCAATTTGATAGCCGTGACGCAGAAAAAAAAGCGGTGTACGGCGCGATTGATTTTGTCGGGCTATCGCACCGACTCAATCGTAAAGGTGATTCGCTCTCCACCGAAGAGCGCCACCTGGCCGAAATCGCCAAAGCCTTGATCGGTAACCCCAAGCTGGTGATGCTGGATGAACCGGGTGCGGGTATGACGGAAACCGAATCCGAGCACTTGCAAAAAGTGATCAAGGGTATCCCCGGCTACTGCAAGGCGCAGGTATTTTTGATTGACCATGATGTCGAGCTGATCGCTGCCTGCTGCAACGAGACCATGGTGCTTGACTTCGGCAAGCTGCTTGCACTCGGCCCGACACTCGAAGTGTTGAAGAAACCGGAAGTGCAGCAAGCCTATCTGGGTAATTTTGATGATCTGGAGGTGGCCGCATGAGCGCCAAAATCGCACCTGAGAATCTGCGCGACGGCTGGCTTGAAATCCGCGATCTGGTCATGGTTCGCGGCACCAAAAAAGCCGTTGAAGGTATTGAACTGCGTATCGCCCCCGGCAAGATCACCGCGCTCGCCGGTGCGAATGGCGCCGGTAAAACCAGCACGGTGCTGGGTATTGCGGGTGTGGTCGAACCGGTGTTCGGTGAAATCTGGTTGGATGGCCGTGATCTGGTCGGCCTGGAGCCGGATGAAATCCGTCGTGCCGGCATCGGCACGGTGCCTGAGGGCCACCAAGTGCTGCGCGAACTGACGGTACGCGATAACTTGTTGGTGGCTGCAGGTGGCATGTCGCGCGGTGAAACCAATGCCTCGATCGAACGTGTGCTGACACTCTTCCCCGAGCTCAGAGAAAAGCTGCTACAAGCCGCCGGCGATCTCTCGGGCGGGCAGCAGCAAATGGTGGCGATTGCGCAGGCATTGATGGTCGAGCCACGCTTCTTGGTGATTGATGAATTGTCATTTGGACTAGCACCGACCATCGTCGCACGCTTGGTGCCGATCATCCGTAAAATCGCTGACGGCGGCATCGGTGTATTGCTGATTGAGCAGTTCACCCAACTGGCGTTAGCACTTTCGCATCATGTGTATGTGATGTCACGTGGCCGAGTTTCCTATGACGGCGAGCCCGGCAAGCTACGTGACAACCCGGAGATTTTGCACCGAGCTTATTTCCCGGTTTCGGATGCAGAAGCTGTCGGACTCTAATACTAAAAAAAATTTTCCACCCACACCCTTACTCATAACACCACCGGAGACCCTTCATGGACACACGAGTCACCAAAAAGAAACTTGGCCTGAAAGAGCGTTACGCGGCAATGACCCGTGATCTGCACTGGGACACCACTTATCAGCCAATGGATAAAGTGTTTCCGTACGACCGCTACGAAGGCATCGTGGTGCATGACTGGGACAAGTGGGAAGACCCGTTCCGCCTGACGATGGAAGCCTACTGGAAGTATCAGGGTGAAAAAGAGCGCAAGCTGTATGCGGTGATTGAGGCCTTCGCTCAAAACCATGGCGAGCTCGGTGTCACCGATGCACGCTACATCAACGCATTGAAGCTGTTTATTCAGGGCGTCACACCGCTGGAGTACGCCGCACACCGCGGTTTCGCGCATGCGGGTCGTCAGTTCACCGGTGCAGGTGCGCGTGTCGCTGCGCAGATGCAGGCGGTCGATGAGCTGCGTCACTGCCAAACCGAGACCCATGCAATCTCGCATTACAACAAGTACTACAACGGCATGCACAATGCGCCGGCCTGGTTCGACAATGTCTGGTATTTGTCGGTGCCGAAGAGCTTCTTTGAAGACGCTTACACCGGCGGCCCGTTCGAATTCCTCACTGCCGTGAGCTTCTCGTTTGAATATGTGCTCACCAACTTGCTGTTTGTACCCTTCATGTCGGGTGCGGCACACAACGGTGATTTGTCGACAGTCACTTTCGGCTTCTCTGCCCAATCAGATGAATCACGTCACATGACCTTGGGTATCGAGTGCATCAAGTTCATGCTGGAGCAAGATCCGCAAAACGTGCCAATCGTGCAGCGTTGGATGGATAAATGGTTCTGGCGTGGCTATCGCCTGCTGACCCTGGTGGCCATGATGCAGGACTACATGCTGCCGAAGCGTGTGATGAGCTGGAAAGAAGCATGGACCATGTACGCCGAAGAAAACGGTGGCGCACTGTTCGCCGACCTTGCTCGTTACGGCATTCGCAAACCCAAAGGCTGGGAGCAGGCGTGCGAAGGTAAAGACCATATCAGCCATCAAGCCTGGGCGACGTTCTATCAGTACGGCCATGCTACTGCATTCCACACCTGGGTACCGAGCAAAGATGAGATGGACTGGCTGTCTTCAAAGTACCCAGACAGCTTCGATCGCTACTACCGCCCACGTCTGGAGCATTGGGACAAACAAGCCAAAGGCAAAGAAGGCCGTTGGTACAACCAAGTACTGCCGATGCTGTGCCAAGTGTGTCAGGTACCGACGCTGTTCACTGAAGAAGGTGACCCAACGCAGATCAGTTTGCGCGAGACTGACTATCACGGCATGAAGTACCACTTCTGCAGCGACCACTGCAAAGAGATTTTCGAGCACGAGCCTAAGAAATATGCGCAATCCTGGTTGCCAGTCCATCAGATTTATCAGGGCAGCTGCTATCCGGACGATATCAATCCTGCTTCACCTGGCGATAGCCCGGTGCGCGAAGTAATGCGCTACTACGACGTACATGCGGGTGAAGATAACGGCGATTTCACCAACAGCAAAGATCGTAAACACTTCCGCGCATGGAGCGGTCGTATGAAGCCGCAAGGCATGGGGGAATAAAGCCATGACAAGCAAAGATATGTTCCGCCACATCGGTGACTACCCGATGATTCAGCAAGATACCGAGGATAAATTCCACGGCAAGCATCTGCTGTATCTGCACTGGGAGAATCACCCGATGTTTGCAGCCCCGTTCTGTATCCCGGTGCCGCGCACCCTGCCGTTTGGCGCGGTGATCATGGAAGTGCTGCCGGAGCTCTATGGCGAGCATCCCGAGTTTGAAGATATCGATTGGAAGAGCGTGCAATGGTTCAACTCGAACAAACGCTTCATTCCTGATGTCGGCAAGTCACTCGAACATCATGGTATCGGTCATAAAAGTCTGATTCGTTTCCGTACGCCGGCTTTGGAAGGTATTCGTGCCGAGACCGGTTTTTAAACGGTACCGCATATTGAATATGACAAGGCCACTCTGATCACCACTTCAGCACGGACTACGCACCACCATGTCACAGCAACTCACTATCGAACCGCTCGGCGCCACGATTGAAGTCGAGGAAGGCCAAACCATCCTCGACGCAGCGCTGCGCCAAGGTATCTATATCCCGCATGCCTGCGGTCATGGTCTGTGTGGTACGTGCAAAGTGACCATCTTGGATGGCGAAGTGGATCATGGTCTTGCCAACCCATTCGCGCTGATGGATTTTGAGCGTGATGAAGGTAAAACGCTTGCCTGCTGCGCCACCCTTCAAAGCGATGTGGAGATCGAGGCTGATGTGGATGAAGATCCGGATGCGCGGATTATTCCGGTGACGGATTTTCATTGCACGGTAACTCGTATTGAGACCATGACGCCGACCATCAAGGCGATTTGGCTGAAGCTGGATAAGCCGATTGATTTTCAAGCCGGGCAGTATGTGCAACTGGCTTTACCCGGTATTGAAGGTGATCGACCCTTCTCGATCGCCAACTCGCCGCAAGAGGTTGCAAGCAGCGGCGAGCTGGAAATCAATGTCCGCATTATTCCGGGTGGCCCGGGTACGGCCTACCTGCATGACACCTTGAAGGTGGGTGACAGCATGCGCGTATCCGGCCCCTATGGCCGCTTCTTTGTACGCAGCTCATTAAACGCGCCGATGATTTTCATGGCGGGTGGCTCGGGATTATCCAGCCCACGCTCGATGATTCTCGATCTGCTCGCGCAAGGAACGGCTCAACCGATTACGCTGGTGTACGGTCAACGCAATCACGCCGAGTTGTACTACGACGATGAGTTCAAAGCGCTGGCCGCCAAGCACAGTAATTTCAGCTACATCCCTGCACTGTCGGAAGATGCGTCCGGCTTTGATGGCATCAAGGGATTTGTGCATGAGGCCGCGCAGCAGCATTTCAACGGTGATTTTTCGGGTCACAAAGCCTATCTGTGCGGGCCACCCGCAATGATCGAGGCGTGTCTCGGCACCTTGATGCAGGGTCGTTTGTACGAGCGCGATATCTACGCAGAAAAATTCATTACGGCAGCAGACGCAGCGAAACCGCGAAGCGCACTGTTCAAACGTGTGTGAGTTCGAGCCATGTTTGATTTTCGACCCAAAGTACAAGTCACGATCGATCAAACCGGCGAGAGCTATCCGTGCGCGATTGGTGAAAGTCTGCTGCAAGGCATGCTGAGGCTTGGTCGTAAAGGTATTCCGGTCGGCTGCGTGAATGGTGGTTGTGGTGTGTGCAAGGTAAAAATTCTTGCGGGCAGTACCGAAACATTGGGTCCTGTCAGCCGCGCGCATGTCACTGCCGAAGAAGAAGGCCAAGGCTATACCTTGGCGTGCCGGGTTGGACCAAGTTGTGAATTGCGACTGGAAGTCGCGGGCAAGATGAGCAAACCATTTTTCAAGGGGTACGACGCGCAGGCCACCCCACCTGCAACCATAAAATAAAGGAGAGAACCATGGGCGTTATGCGCATTGGGCATGCCAGCCTGAAAGTGATGGACATGGGGGCCGCAGTCAAGCACTACACAGAAGTGCTCGGTATGAAGGTGACCATGGAAGACAAAGCAGGCAATGTCTATTTGAAGTGCTGGGATGAGTGGGATCGTTACTCGTTGATCCTGACCCCGTCTGATCAGGCCGGCATGAATCACGTCGCCTACAAGTGCGAAAAAGACAGCGACCTCGACGATTTCAAAAAGCGTATCGAAGCGCACGGCATCAAGGTGGCTGAACTCGCCGAAGGCGCGCTGCCTGCCACCGGTCGCATGCTGCAGTTCAAGCTGCCAAGTGGTCAGGAAATGCGTTTGTTCGCACAAAAAGAATATGTCGGTACAGAAGTCGGTACCACCAACCCAGACCCATGGCCAGACAATATCACCGGTGCCGGTGCGCACTGGGTTGATCACTGCCTGTTGATGTGCGAATTGAATCCGGAAACCGGTGTCAATACCGTCGCTGACAATGTCGCCTTCTTCAAAGATGTGCTCGATTTCCACCTGGTCGAGCAAGTACTGGTGGGCCCAGGCGGCGCAATTCAAGCAGCTGCCTTCCTTGCCTGTACCAACAAACCGCATGACATCGCTTTCGTTGGCGCGCCGACCTCCGGCTTGCACCATGTGTCGTTCTTCCTCGACTCATGGCATGACGTGTTGAAAGCAGCTGATGTGATGGCGAAGAAAAAGGTCAAGATCGATGTCGCACCGACTCGCCACGGCATCACCCGCGGTGAAACGATTTACTTCTTCGACCCAAGCGGCAACCGTAACGAGACCTTCGCCGGTCTGGGTTATTTGTCGATGCGTGACCGCCCGGTCACCACATGGACAGAAGACAAGCTGTGGAGCGGTATCTTCTACCACACCGGTGAAGCCACACCATCGTTCACGGACGTCTACACCTGATCGTCGGGCTGATAAAAGTCACTGGATCCCGGCCTGCGCCGGGATGACGATATTGAGGCCAACGCTGTTTGATACGTCACCCCGGCGCAAGTCGGGGTCCAGCGTCTCGGCTCTTTGCGTCAGTTCCGCTGCGAGGCCTCGTCGGTATGAGCGGCGAACTCTCGAACCACCGCAATGAACGCCGCCAAAACCGGCGAGTGGTCGGATTGTCGATACAGACAGCTCAACTCGATTTCGCGCAGATGCTTACTGACCAGCGGAAGGTAGACCACACCCGGCAGCCGCAGGCTAGCCGTCGACGCCACGGTGATGCACGCACCAAAACCACCCGCAACCAAAGCGACTGCAGTCAGAATGTCCTCCACATCCTGTTCCACGCGCAGCACGGATTTCTCCCGATTGAACGCTTGAATCACTTGCTGCGCCAGGCCGGCAATCGGCAAGCGCGGGTAAAGGATCATCGGTTGATCCGACAAATCAGCGATGGTGATCGCAGATTTTTTCGCCAGCGCGTGATCGGCAGGCAACGCCACCATCATGCTCTCGCGCAGTACGCGCTCAACCACCAAGCCCTGCTCCGGTGGTATCAGCCGATTGAAGCCGACGCTGATACGTCGCTCTCGCAAAGCCTGCAATTGTTCGTGCTTGGTGAGGTTGTGCAGGACGATACGAACCTCGGGACGCTCTGCATGAAAACGCGCCAGGATGCGCGGTATCACATTCAGAACACCCGAGCCGAAAATACCGACATCCAGCCGACCGGTTTGCCCTTCACTCGCCCGCACTGCCTGCTCCTTGGCACGCTGCGCCAACGCCAGCAAATTGGGTACCTCCGCCATCAAGGCCTCGCCGGCCTCGGTCAGTACAACCCCGCGCGCCGTGCGTATGAACAGAGCAGCGCCAATATCTTCCTCCAGCGCCTGAATCTGCCGCGTCAGCGGCGGCTGCGCCATATGCAGACGCTCTGCGGCGCGGGTGAAATTGCGTTCCTCGGCCACCGCGAGGAAATAGCGCATTTGTCTCAGATCCATGGCGGCACCCGTTTCAATCCTTGCTCCGTGAGTTATTTGGGAAGTTACTTGGGAATTCACCCCCGAAGTGACCTCGGTAGTCGCTCCAATAGCCATACATTATTGGTATTGGAAGGTAAAAATTCAGTATTGGACAGTATAGCTCGCCAAACGTAATCTCTACCTCAATCCAAAGGAAATTGACCATGAGCCAGACACTCTCTTCCGTTAGCGTGAATCAGCCGGTGATTACCGCAGAAGCCGCACACCAAGCGCTTGAAGCGACCGTTGCTCACGCCAAGCAACTCGGCATACAGATCAACGTTGCAATTACCGATCGTGCTGGTGTACTGGTCGGCTTCCTCCGCATGCCGGGTGCGTTTCTGCATTCAATTGATATCGCCATCGACAAGGCCTACACCTCGGCCAGCTTTGGTTTTCCAACCTCGGCATGGAGAGAAGTGCTGAAGAATGACGAGACGCTGCGCATCGGTATTGCAGCCAGACCACGCCTGGTGATTTTTGGCGGTGGTTTGCCTATCGTCGCCGACGGCGTTCGGATTGGCGGTATTGGTGTATCCGGCGGCACCGCCGAGGAAGATGAGTTGTGTGCCGCTGCCGGATTAAAAGCGATTGGTTTGGCCTGAGCTTCAAACCGACATAACCAAAATGATCAAATAGTCTGAACAACCCAATTGATGATCAAGCGAAGCAAACACATTCAGTGAATAAACCGAGTAAAGACAACAAGCAATCAATGCAAGAACCCAAGCGCAACAACGAATTCAAGTAACGAAAAAACTCTGCATCCAAGGAAGACGTGCCATGAAACAGTTTCTTAATTTTATTAACGGCGAATTTATCGCTACCAGCAAAACCTTTGAAAACCGGGCACCCATCGACAACAGCGTGATTGGTCTGGTGCACGAGGCGGGCCAGGCGGAAGTTAACGCCGCGGTCGCATCGGCACGCGCCGCCCTGTCCGGCGAGTGGGGCCAGCTGAGCGTGGTCAAGCGCGTTGATCTACTCAACGCGGTCGCTGATGAAATCAACCGTCGCTTCGATGAATTTCTGGATGCTGAATTAGCGGATACCGGCAAGCCACGCTCATTGGCTTCGCACATCGACATCCCACGTGGCGCAGCCAATTTTAAAATTTTTGCCGACATCATCAAGAACTCCCCCACCGAAAGCTTTCAAATGACCACGCCGGATGGTGGCACGGCGATTAGTTATGGCGTACGCGTGCCCTTAGGCGTGGTGGCGGTAGTATGCCCATGGAATTTGCCGCTGCTTTTGATGACCTGGAAAGTCGGCCCTGCCCTCGCCTGTGGCAACGCAGTGATCGTCAAACCATCAGAAGAAACACCGGCCACCGCAACGCTGCTCGGTGAAGTGATGAATACCGTCGGCATACCGAAAGGTGTTTATAACGTGGTGCATGGTTTCGGTCCGAATTCAGCCGGCGAGTTTCTGACGCGTCACCCGGATGTCGATGGCATTACCTTCACCGGTGAAACACGCACTGGTGAAGCCATCATGGCCGCTGCAGCCAAAGGCGTACGACCGGTGTCGTTTGAACTCGGCGGTAAAAACGCAGCCGTAATCTTTGCAGACGCCGACTTTGATAAAGCGGTCGCCAGCGTCACTCGGTCGGCATTTGAGAACTGCGGTCAGGTGTGTCTGGGAACCGAGCGCGTTTACGTGCAGCGTCCGATTTTCGAAAAATTCGTCAACGCACTGAAAGAAAAGGCCGAAGCTTTAACTATCGGCCCATCGGATATGCCTGGCGTTGGCATGGGCCCGCTGATCTCGGCTGAGCACAAAGCCAAGGTACTGTCCTACTACCAAAAAGCCAAAGCAGAGGGCGCAAATATTGTGACCGGCGGTGGCGAGCCCAGCATGAGTGGCGCGCACGCCAATGGCCATTACGTGCAGCCGACCATCTGGACCGGCCTGCCCGAGACCTCGCCCATCATCCGCGAAGAAATCTTCGGACCGTGCTGCCATATCGCACCGTTTGATACGGAAGAAGAAGCGATCAAACTGGCCAACGACACACCCTACGGGCTCGCCACTTCGATTTGGACCACAGACATTTCAGTGGCGACGCGTATGGCCAATGCAATTCATGTGGGCCTGTGCTGGATTAACAGCTGGTTCTTGCGCGACCTGCGTACGCCTTTCGGTGGCTCGAAAGGCTCCGGTATTGGCCGCGAAGGTGGTGTGCACTCGCTCGAGTTCTACACCGACCTGCGCAACGTGATGATCAAGATCTGATTCCCAACGGAGAAAATGCAATGGCGATGAGCCCAAATAAAATCCAGCAGTACGGCGATGAGTTGTATGAATCGCTGGTGTCGCGTGTCGCGATCGACCCGCTGACGAATCGCGAAGTCGATATCACGATCGAAGACGCGTACCAGATCCAGCTACGCATGATTGAGCGCCGTGTGCAAAAAGGTGAGACCGTGGTCGGCAAAAAAATCGGCGTGACCAGTAAGGTCGTGATGGACATGCTTGGTGTGAACCAGCCGGATTTTGGTCACCTGCTCTCCGGCATGGTGTTCAATGAGGGCGAAGCGGTCGATACCAGCAAGATGATTGCGCCCCGCGCCGAAGCCGAAGTCGCGTTTATCCTCGGCCGTGATCTGACCGGCCCCGGCGTCACTGCGGCCGATGTACTGCGCGCCACGGATTGTGTGATGCCTTGCTTTGAGATTGTCGACTCACGCATCAAAGACTGGAAGATCAAAATTCAAGACACCGTGGCTGATAACGCCTCATGCGGCGTATTCACACTCGGCGGTACACGCAAGAGCCCGCGCGATCTGGATTTGGCACTGGCCGGTATGGTGCTCGATAAAAACGGCGAGATCATCAGTACGTCATGTGGCGCAGCCGTGCAAGGCTCACCCGTGAATGCGGTGGCCTGGCTGGCGAACACACTTGGCCGTCTCGGCATCACCCTGAAAGCCGGTGATGTGATTCTCTCTGGCTCGCAGTCGCCACTGGTGCCCGTAAAGGCGGGCGATAGTCTGCACTGCTCAGTCGGTGGGCTTGGTAGCACCTCGGTGCGCTTCATCTGATCACGAGGACAATAACATGCAGCTCGATAAAGCAACGATTGAAAAACTGGCGATCCATCTTGAAACGGCGGAGCTTGAAGCTTACGACGTGACCAAGATCACTGATGACTATCCGCAGATGGACTGGGACGATGCATACGCAATCCAGGACACCATCCGCGCACGCAAGGAAGCACGCGGCAACAAGACCGTCGGCTTGAAAGCAGGCCTCACGTCGTTTGCCAAGATGAAGCAGATGGGCGTGGAAGTGCCCTGCTTCGGTTTTGTGTCCGACTACATGTCGCGTCCCGATGGCGGCGACATCAAGACCTCGGAACTCATTCACCCGAAAGTCGAAGCTGAAATCTGTGTGGTCACCAAGGCACCACTGAAAGGCCCTGGCTGTCATGTCGGTGCAGTGATGGCAGCGATTGACTTCGTATTACCTGCAGTTGAGATTATTGATAGCCGCTACCGCGATTTCAAATTTGATTTGAAGAGCGTGGTGGCTGATAACACCTCTGCATCGCGCTTTGTGATCGGCGGTCGCTCACGTAATGTCGAGGACGTTGATTTACGTACCCTGGGCGTGGTGCTGGAAAAAAATGGCCAAGTGGTTGCTATGGCCGCTGGTGCTGCTGTATTGGGTCATCCCGCTGCAGCGATCGCGATGATGGCGAATCATCTCGGCGCACGCGGACAAGAAATCCCGGCCGGTACGTTCATCATGACCGGCGGTGTGACCGAGGCGATTCCTGTCGCAGCAGGCGACAATATCCTGGTTCGTTTTCAAGATCTGGGCTCGGTCTCGATGCGTTTTGTTTGATGAGGCGCTGACCAGACACTGACCAACACCTGATCAGCGCTTAATGACATTCATATGAGCACGCTCCCCATGCATCCCGGCGCCGTCACGGTACTGGTGACCCGACGGGTCAAGTTGGGCCACGAGACCGCCTACGAAAATCTGATGCACGACATCATGCGTGCTGCGGCTGAATTCCCCGGTCATTTGGGCGCCCAGTTGGTGCGACCAGATGATCAACCTGGATCTGAGCCCGGCTTGTACCACGTGGTGTTTGCATTCGACTCGCAGCAGCATCTGCAAGCATGGCAAGACTCGCCCGCACGCTCGCTGGGTTTGGCAGCACTCGAGCCACTGGTAGAGGGCCCGGCGCAAATGCAAATGATTGGTTTGGCGAATTGGTTCATGAGCAGTTCACAGCAACCACCACCACGCTGGAAAGTCGCGATCATGAGCTGGCTGGGTATTTTTCCTACGGTGCTGGTGTTGTTCTTGCTGATTGGTGACATTCTCG
>Ga0169931_10004243_pt1 | contig 22387 bp, 27 predicted proteins | sample Kivu_15m_20L_FD_129675 | JGI IMG/M metagenome (GOLD analysis project Ga0169931, IMG submission 129675) | Freshwater microbial communities from Lake Kivu, Western Province, Rwanda to study Microbial Dark Matter (Phase II) - Kivu_15m_20L... | ecosystem: Environmental > Aquatic > Freshwater > Lake...
CAAACCATCTGGAACAGTATCACAGTTGGTTGACTCTGCATCAGGCATTCACGCTCGCCATGCACCATACTACATTCGTACGGTTCGTGCTGACAAGAAAGATCCTTTGGCCAAGATGATGGTCGACGCGGGCTTTCCCGTTGAAGATGATGTGATGAAGCCAGATCATACATATGTCTTTGCATTCCCCATGAAGACGCCGGAGAATGCAGTATTTCGCAAGGACATGACTGCGATTGAGCAACTTGAATTGTGGCTGGAATATCAGAGACATTTTTGTGAACATAAGCCATCAGTTACCATTTCTGTCAAGGAAGATGAATGGATGGAAGTTGGTGCGTGGGTATATGAACATTTTGACGAAATGTCTGGTGTTTCATTCTTGCCATTCTCTGATCATGTTTACAAGCAGGCACCTTATCAAGATTGTACAAAAGAAGAATATGAAGCCATGCTTCTAAAGATGCCTAAGAATGTTGATTGGACTAAGCTGTCAGAATATGAAAAGCGGGACACAACAACAGGTACTCAGGAGTTGAGCTGCACTGCAGGGGGCTGCGAGGTCATATGACAGAGAGGACTCTAATGTGTGTATCGTGTGATACAGAATACACGATAGAATATGATGAAGATGCCGTATCAGGTAAGGATTGCTACTGTCCTTTCTGCGGTCATCTTTATGATTTTGACGATGATGAAGATGAAGTTGACGAGTCCTGGAGTGACGAAGAAGAATAAATAGTACATAAACTCATTCTAGAGAGAGAAATCATGGACGACAATACATCAATTCAATTCAGACTTCGTTTGGCTCAGATCAATGGAATCAAAGAAGAGCAGATTGATGAAGTAAAAAGATCTTCTGGGCTTACTCCGAATGCTCCAGCAACAGAAGATCAAAGAGCGCCAACGATGAAGACGTATCACTCTGCAATGGCAAAATATTCGCATCTACCGCCTCGTTCAGCACATATAAAAGCACTAAATGATACTATTGACAAACATGGTTCAGAAAATGCAAATGAGCATGTAACAAGACACTTTTATTCACACATGCAAAAACATTTGAGCGACGATTGATCTGATTCCATACTATATAATGGTATGGATTATGAAAACCCCTGGATCTATCTAGATTCACCTTTTACTTCTGATATGATAATTGCCCACGTTGGCTTTGTGTACAAGATAACAAACACCAACGATGGGCGTTTTTATATTGGCAAAAAGCTATTCACTCGCGCTGGCTATAAAACAATCAAGAAGAAGAAGAAAAAGATTCGCGTGGAATCTGATTGGAAGAACTATTACTCTTCATCAGAAGAACTAAACGAAGATGTGCAGAAGCTAGGCAAGAACATGTTTTGCCGAGAGATACTTAGACTGTGCAAGTCAAAAAGCGAATGCACATATTATGAAGCCAAGTATCAATTTGAGTTATCCGTGTTGCTTGAAAATACATACAACAAATGGATACAGTGCAGGATCAGAAGAAATACACAATTGAGAAATTTAAATTGTGGGATTAAATCATGAATAAAGACATACATGGTTATTATGTAGTAAACAATCAAAAATTTCACTCTAAAATTGAGGCACTAATTTGTGCATCTGAACTACTCAATAAAATAAATCAAAAAATTAGTAACTCTAGTTTCAAAATAGATGATACTAAAATGTTAATAAAATGGAATTTTAACGATGAAATTTTTGGAGCGTATAATTGGAAAATTGAACCAGAAGAAGATCTAGATACTCTATATCATAGAAGAGCATTACAACTTAGGCAAAAATACGATCATATTATTATTTACTATAGTGGTGGTTCTGATAGTCACAATATGATAATGTCTTTTCTAAATCAAAATCTATTCATAGATGAAATCATTGTTCATCACGTAAATTCAGGAATAAAAATTCTTGAAAATTTGGGCATGAACGATGTTGACGCAAGAATACAACCCTTGACCGAGACAAAACTACAATTATTTCCTAGGTTAAGAGAAATATCAAGTTTATCTCCAAAAACAAAGATAAAGATATTTGACACGACTAATCACACGATTGAAAACTTTTCAAAAAAACATGACGAAAGTTGGATATTAGGTGTCCAAGAAGAATTAAATCCCATAGATTCGGCAAAATACAATTTCATTCAATTTGATGACTATAAAAAAAATGTTGAAAAAAATACAAAAATTGGAATTTTAGTTGGCTTGGACAAGCCTAAATAAGAATTAATAATGAAAAAGTATATCTATGTTTTGTCGACAGAGTCTACAATCAAAATTTATTTTATTCTGAAATGGAAAAATATTCAAATTGCCAAATTGAATTTTTTTATTCTAGTCCTGATGCTTGTGAATTAATATGCAAACAATCACATGAGTTAAAAAAATGGGTTTTATCATCTAAAAATAATATTAAAATGTTAACGGATTACCATCATATTGTTAACTCAACTACTTGTTTAAAAGTCAAAGAAAAAATACAAACTTTAAATAGACTTTCTAGATTGTTTTTTGAAGAGAATTCTAGAGCTATCTTATATCCAACAACATGGAAAAAAGATTGGTTTCAAGCAAAAAAATCAACTTTAAATTGGAATTCAGAAGCCGATTTTTGGTTTCATAGTCGTTTTGATTCAAATTCTTTGCAGGGATCTTGTTGGAGAAATTCTATTCGATATGTAAGAGAAAAGATTGATGAACAATTTTTGGTAAAGTTTGATGATACAACAGGATATGATGGTTTTTGTGAATATTCAAAGTATTATGAAATAGGAAATATTTAATGACTGACAAAGACAATCCATACTATTACTACTATAGTAAAAACAACACGACATATTTAAGTAAATTTGATGTTGTTAAGTCTGAACCTGATGTATTTTCAAAAACAAGAGTATTTTTTCATATCCCTAATATTGAAAAATCCTTTAATGAAATGAATTTATACGAAGAGCCGATTGAAGATCTACAAAAACTTTACTTGGATAGAGCAGTTAAAATAAGAAATAATTACGATTACGTTGTGCTATTTTATAGTGGCGGTGCTGATAGTCATTGCATACTAGAAACTTTCATGTTAAATAATATTTTTTTAGATGAAATCGTAATATTTGATATGTTTGATACTACAACAAAAAAGCAAATAGAAATTGAAGACAGTGAAAAATTTTTATATTTGAATGCTGAAGGTCGAGGTCATGAAATTGAAAAATCAGCAATACCTTTGGCAAAGTATTTTGTTGAGAATTTTTCACCACGAACTAAAATAACTTATTTTCCTAAAATTCAAGAAGAGCATCTTCGTTTTTGGAACAATTTTAGTAAAAATAGTTTTCATCAAAATCTAGATTCAAATGTTACAGAGTTGATTTTAAATAGACCTGTTTTTCGTATTAGAGACACAAATGTCTTTAATCTAGATTGGAAAAAACTAAAACAAAATAAAAAAGTTGTTCATCTCTGGGGAAGAGAAAAACCAGCAATTCGTTATGATGATCAGGGGTTTTACTTTTTCTTCAACGATGCTTTATTTCACTCTACATTTGATAACAAATATGATCTAACAACAGACGGTCTACCAACATATCATGAATATTTTCATATACATCCAAGTTCCGCAAAATTGTTTTTAAAACAAGCACACATGTTGGTTAATAAATTACCAAAAAGTTTTTTTTATAAAGATAAAAAAATGATATTAGATACAAGATATTATCAAGATAAAGTTTCTGATATCATTTACAATTTTAAAGTAAAATTACCATATCAAGGATTAAAACCTGCAGATCTATTTTTGGGCTATAAAAATAATCCAAACAATTATCCAAATTTTAAAAAAATTGTTGAACACGCAGGAATAAGTGCAACACAAGCATGGCCAAGCATTATGAAATTTTTCATTGACAATAAGAACTTGACCGCAATTGAAAATCATGATAACTTTAAAAAGTTTATCTATGATAATTTTTTCATACAAACAAAAAACAAGAGTTTTAATGTTTTTAATGATTTAACAACGTTGTGCATAACTAACAAATTTCATTTTAAAAAATGCTAGAAATTATATTTTCCCTATTATTGGGTATTTTTGTCGGAATACTTGTTGGATTAGCGCCTGGTGTTGGAATAACAACTTCAGTCGTTTTCATGTATGGTTTTCTCATAGATCAGAGTTTATTGTTCAATATAATTTTTTATTCTACTCTTTTGAGCACAACACAATATTTTGGTAGTATCCCCACTTTGATATTAGGTGTTCCGGGAGAAACAACTGGACTACCATTGATGAAATTGAGAGAACAAATAATAAACGAAAACAAGTTGGAAGATGTATTATTTGGAACATCAATAGGAAGTTTTTTTGCCGCCATCTTTTCTTGTATTCTATGTTGGTATATAATTGTAAATTTTTCAAATGTACTATTCTATCTAAAAACTTATATGGTTTTGATATTTTCAGCTATAGGTTTTATACTATCAATTGTTTTTAGTGACAACAAATTATACCAGTCTTTTTTATTTTTTGTATTTGGCTGGTTGTGTTCAAAAATAGGGTTCAATATACAAACAAGAGAAGAGTTTTTAACTTTCAATAACATTTATCTATTTGGCGGATTGCCAACAATATCAGTCATCTTTGGCATCTATGGAATTCCAAAAATAATAGATTTTTTTAGTATCAATAAGATTGTTTTTAAGTATGATAATAATGTAAATTCTAGAAAAAAAATAATATGGGAAAATAAATTTGTAATTTTTAGATCTTCAATTATTGGATTTTTTTCCGGATTGATACCTTTTTGCGGAAATTACATGAGTAGTTTCATAGCATTTTTTGTACAAAAAAAAATCGACTCTAAAAATTTTGTGGCTCAGGCAATAAGTTCCGAAACAGCAAACAATTCAGGATACATAGCCGTTCTTTTTCCGTTGTTGGCAGTAGGAGTTGCGATGACACCAACTGAATATATTTTTTTGGATATTCTTGAGCAAGGAAACATATCAATAAGCAAAAACAATGTAAACGAAATATTGTTTACTATTTTTATAACTTTAATGGTTGCAAATATAATCTGTATGTTTTTTTCTTGGAAAACAATCAAATTTATCATGTCTTTCTATCAAAAAATTCATCTACTTGTTCCACTATTTTTTATTGTTTTTGGTATTTTTACCATATATAATGCTGGTGTAAAATACTCACAAGAGATCTATTATTTGATAACTTTTTGTGTTTTTTCATTAATTGGTTTCGTGTTTAGAAGAAAAGACATGATACCATTTATTTTTGCATTCTTGTTACAAAACAACATAGAGAATGCATTGATATATACTAAAGCATTGTACTTTTAAATGAGGATTATTATGCATAGATTAATTTTTACCACAATTTGCTTGTTATTGACATCACTAAACGCATTTGCACAAGAAATACTTCTTGTAAACACTGGATCTCTTACAGGAAATGTGATGTTTTATGCCAAAGAGACATCAAAAGTTCTAGAACAAAACAACATGAAGCATTTGATAAAGACAACAGGAGACAACTGTGCTTTGGGAAAAATGCTTTGGGATAAGTCTAATCAGCCAATTTTGTTTTTTACAGGAAACAATTCCGGAAATTTGGATAAAAACATAGAAAACTGTTTCATTAATCCAACCAACGAAAATCTTTTCTATTGGATACTATCGTCTCCGTTTTATTTTTGTTCAAGCGGACCTGACGGTAAGACACTCCAAGACTTTGTAACGCCCGGCACATCACATAAAGTAGCAACTGACATAATGCCAGAAATAGATAATATCTTTCAAGAAATAGACAAAAAACTAAACATAAAGACTAGATTGGTAAAAGTTGGAAACAACGGAACAAATATATCTATTAATATGGCCAAATCAAAAGAAGTTGATTTTACTTTTAGATCGGGCAAACTTGTTTCAAGTCAAACGGGTGGTAAGTGCTTTTTCTCGACCAAAAGCACAAAGACGCTAAAGACTCCTATTGAATTGTGGAACACATCTGATATATCATTTTTGTCTTCAGATTTCTTTATTATGGGAAAGAACTTCAAAACAAACGAAAAAGATGTAATTGTTTCATTAATTCAAAAAGCATGGAATGATAAACCATGGACAGAACTGCGAGTGAAAAGAGAACATGATGACGACATAGTTTCGTTTTCTTCAATCTCGGAGTACAAAACAAAAATTGACATGTTACTTAAATCCTTGAGATAAGTCGTGTTTTTAGAAAAAAATATATGTGATAATTTTTTGTCTCTTTGTACAAAAGACATTGAAGTTTACAAATCGAATTTTAAAATTCATTACTCAAAAAAAAGAGATTCTACAGACATAGAAAAAAAAATCTATGAAACTTATGCTATTCATGATAAATCTTTGTCTACTATATATTATGAATATCAATCTTCGGAATTTAATAAAAAAATACCTAAAGAATTTTATGATTACTACAATTTTGTTGAAGAAAAATGTTATATTAAGATATTGAAAATGCTTCCGGGCAATTTCATGATACCGCATTATGACAATTATTCAGGATTGAAAAACCCCGATGCTGGTGCATCTAGATTGTGGATTTCTTTGACCGAGCCAAAGTTTGGTCATCTTTTAATTATTGACGATAGAGTTTTTCATATGGTCAAACAAGGAACAGTAACTCGTTTTTTTCAAAACGAGTTACATTTTTCAGCAAATCTTGGTTATGAAGATAGATATGTAATGTTAATAACAGGATAATTTTAATTTATAGAAAGTGAGAAAAATATGTTTAAATTATTGACTTTTGTGTTTGCTTTTATGATGTTTTTAATTTCACAACTGGCACTTGCTCAACCTAGAGATCGAACTTTAATTATAGGCATGGATATTTCGGATAGTATCACCTTTGATCCATCTCGTCAAGCAGAAATTACGCCACCACTTACCATCGGTAATGTGTATGAAACTTTAGTTACGGCAACACTATAAATATAGTGTTCTGTCAAGTGTTTGTCAAGAGGAAAATATGAAAACACTTAGATCTTTTTTACGCGAACAGGATAATGAAAGACAAGCAGCTGGCGCATTGTTCTATGCACAGGATACAGGCAAGTATGGTATTGCCAAGAGAAGCAAAGATTGCGATTGTCCACATACATATTCACCAGTAGGCGGATCAGCTGACACGAACGACAAGGATCTCATGGACACAGTCGTTCGTGAAGTTGGCGAAGAGATCGGATGTGAGATCACCAGAGATCAGCTCAAACACATCCATACGGACTATAGTAAACCCAATTTTCAGTATCATACATTTCTATGCACAATTCCAAAACAATCCGAGTTCATGCCAAATCTAAACTATGAAAATGATAGATTTGATTGGTTTGACAAAAATGAAATGCCCAAGAACTTGCATCCGGGCTTTTCGAAGATGCTCAAGGACTCATATCATAATCTTTCTTGACATTTTTATCAAAATAAGTAAAAATGTAAAATAATTTGTAATTAATAGTGAATAGGATAAATATAAATGAGTTTTTTGAATCACAACATTCCAACAATAACTTGCTTCATTAGAAATGAATATCTTTTCAATCATAAGCAAGGTCATGGCGAATATTCTTTTTGTGATGTTCATAGTGTGGCATCTATAGAGCGAAGAGTTCCTTTATTTGAAGCATTTTTAGAAAATGGAGTAAATTGGACTAGACGACCTATAACGGCATTTTGTTGGAAACGTGACGCGCCTATTAGACCTTTACATGAACATGTTTATTGGGATTGTTTTAGCTCATATGTAGATGTTCAGGTGCGAGCTAGATTAAATAGACTTAGGGCTAAACTTGTTACTCCAAGCGGAGAAAAAAGAGAAGGTATATATTTGTTTACTTTAGATTGGGCCTTTGAAAATAAAGCAATGCTAGATACTAATTTTTCTGAGACACCCGAACATAAATGCGGTCATCTATTTCAAATGGATGAAGGTAATTATTACATATATCCTAACAATAGAGTTATTTGGCACGATAACGCTTGGGTTAAAGATCCAATAACTAAAAATCCAGGATACGAAATAGATCTTTCTATCTATTCTGTAGAGAATGCAAATAAAATGCTAACGGACGATAGTTACATGACCGAGTTTAAAAATGTATAGCGACAAGGTAATAGATCATTTTGAGAATCCACGCAACATTGGTTCTCTTGATCCAAAAGATAAATCCGTAGGCACAGGTCTTGTTGGAGCACCCGCTTGTGGAGATGTCATGAAACTGCAAATCAAAGTAGACGAGAACGGAATAATTGATACAGCGGTCTTCAAGACTTTCGGTTGCGGTTCTGCCATAGCAAGTTCAAGTTACATAACAGAATGGCTAAAAGGCATATCTCTTGATCAAGCATCAAAAATAAAAAATACTCAAATTGCACAACATCTTGCACTTCCGCCAGTAAAAATACATTGTAGTGTTTTGGCTGAAGATGCCGTCAAGACAGCAATAGAAAATTATAGAAGTAAAAATGTTCTCTCTAACTCCTAACGCACAAGAATACATTCGCTCCATTTGCAAAGAGCATCAAAAACCAGCAGTCAAGCTACAAGTCAAAGGTGGCGGTTGTTCTGGCTTTGTCTATGACTATCAATTTGTAGATGAACAGCAAATCGAAAAAGATGATTTCATCATAAGCTTGAATGAATACAAATTTGTTGTAGATGGTATGAGTGTTTTTTATGTTGCGGGAACAGAGTTGGATTATGAGCAATCATTGGCAGGTAGTGCTTTGAAACTAAAAAATCCACAACAAAAATCCAGTTGTGGTTGTGGAAAATCATTTAGTGTATAAAGTCTTCGTTCGGCGACAAACCAGAATGTAGTCGTTCGGCGACATGCGACAAGTTGTCATACAGAATTCATGTTGCACCGCACACAAGAATCATATATAGTATGGATGTCGGCTCAATGGTGGGCGACAAGCAATGGAGGCGCACAATGTGGCCCTGGACTCTAGAAGAAAATCAATATCTAACCAAGTTTTTCAATACAAGCGAGAACAAGAAGACTGCTGATGCATTCTCACACAAGATGAAGACTATCACCTTGGATGTCACGGACATGCAGATTGATATGGTCTCAAAGATGTTTGGTCTTGTCAACAAACACACGGACAATCTCTTTGGTCTCTATGAAAACGTGTTCAACAAACAGGTGACTGACTATCGTAATGTTGTTCGCACGATGTGCAAGGAGTAATCAATGAAGTTCTGTATGATAAGAAGAGCTGCAAGCAAGATCAAGGAAATCGCAAAGAAGGTTTTGGAAGCAATCACGAAAGCCAACAAGCGTCGTGCCGAGAGAGCAATCTCGCATGAGATGCGCTACTACTATCAGAGAGAGTATCGCAACGACTTTCTAGACAAGTTTCCATATCGTGCGGTAACTCGCCGCGACTGATAGAAGGGGTGCCAAAAGCACCCCTTTTTGCTAAGTGCTTGATTTCATTCACAAAATTTAGGCCTTGACTTTCGGACACATGGATAGTAGTATGGAAACATGTTTAGGGTATTTGTAGGTAGTAAAAACGAAGCCGTTCGCTTGGTCAAGCAACACAATGCGAAGCATTGGGTCAGTTTGCTTGATCTTGGCGATAGACAATTCTTTCCACCAGGGATGAATGATGTCAATCGGCTTTGGTTGAATTTTGAGGATGTGCTAAGGTCCACCGATCGCGGTGCGCCAACGCGAGATCATGTCCAGAAAATACTGGACTTTACCAAGGATCTCACCGATGGCGTCGTGGTTGTGAACTGCTTTGCTGGTGTTAGCCGCTCGACGGCAGCTGCGCTTGCGATACTGTTCCAACATCATCGCTGTGTGGAGACGGCAGTTGCTGAGCTATTGGATGTGCGTCCGAACGCCTGTCCAAATCCTGTGATTAGCAAACACGCCGACGACATACTAGGCTGCAATGGACGCTTGTTCGACGCAGCCGAGCATATGGCGAAATCGAAGATTCTGGACATACTTCGCTAAGTCATTGAATTGATTGAATAAATTTAGGCCTTGACTTATCGCAGTTATCCACATATACTGAGGATGTAAGTTGATTGATGAGGTAACGATGAATCCGAACAAAGTGCAGTCTTCTTTTGATGAGGCTGTGTCCGATCCGACCCTTTGGGAAGGATACGAGCAGTGGCTTGATGAGCAGGCTAGCATTTCGGACTTTGAACTCTGGCATGAGGAAAACGAATACCAGGGTTGATAAAAAAAGACCTTGACTCAACAAAAAAAGTTTGCTAGAATGCACAAAGAATGAAACGAGACAACTAAATAGAGACATGATGAATACAGAAATAAAACAGAATACTTTCCGCGTCACACTAAAGCCTGAATGGTCAGCCATTCAAGCAGAGAGGTTTGTCTTGTAAGCGAAGTTCCATCTTCGTTACACACAAGACAAGCCCTCCTTCGCGAGGGCTTTTTTGTTGACAAAGTGATGAGTGCCAGATAGTATCTGATACTCGGTAAACGCAACGAGGGCGTGTCCTGCACTAGATTAGGACGAACGGTCGGAACCGAGGATGAAAGTTGCGGCGAGAACGCAGCGAGTAAAATCTGGGTCAAGAAACATCAGAGTAACATCTGATGTTTTCTAGTGTGCATGAGGCGCTACCGCTGACGCGGGCGTGCGGTCGCTACTACGGCGAAACAATTGTTACCAATTTCCTTAGTAGAGGAGAGAGACAATATTTGTTGACCCATGCACACTAGAAAACATCAGAGTATCGCAGAGTGGAGCAGTGGTCAGCTCGCCTGGTTCATACCCAGGAGGACAGCGGTTCGAATCCGTTCTCTGCAACCAAATTGGCATCACTCATGAGGTGATGCCCTAGGATGCTTGTCAATGAAGCCTAGCCAGGTGGAGGCAAGTTAGTTGGGTCGCGCAATCCAATGAAGTCGCAAATGAGCGGTGGCACCGACATTTGTGGAGTCCTAGTGATAATGAGGAAGTGTGGGAGAGTGGTTTAATCCGTCAGTCTTGAAAACTGAAGGGCCTACGGGCTCCGTGAGTTCGAATCTCACCGCTTCCGCCAAATTATGGGGCGTTCGTCTAGAGGCCTAGGATCGCGGGCTTTCAATCCGCTTACAGGGGTTCGAATCCCCTACGCCCTACCAATTTAGTCGCACACAGTCTACAGCGGAGGTACCTGGGATGTGTGGAGCAGAAATGCTTGATCAAATGATCTCGGCTAAGCAAGTTTTGCTAGTTTTTGTAGAAAACTAGCCGTACATGGTCGCGAAAGAAATAGAATGGGTATGTGCCATGGCATCCCATTCACTAATATCTTCATCACTCTGTGCATCCGGCGCGTCCGCGCTGATATGCTGGGGCATATCCTGTCCATGCTGGGCGGGAGGTAGTTCGATTCTACCGATGCACAGAGTCATGAAGATGTTACGGGTCGTTAGCTCAGCGGTAGAGCGTCTGTTTTACACGCAGAATGTCGGCGGTTCAATCCCGTCACGACCCACCAGTTTGGATCCTTAGCTCAATTGGCAGAGCATCTGACTCTTACTCAGAGGGTTCTCGGTTCAAATCCGAGAGGATCCCCCAATAACAATAAAGCGGCTTTATGATCGTGCTTCGGCACACAGACGGTGGGACTGCTGTGGAAAGTGTCCTGAGGCTTCGTGCCTCGCCGAACAAATTGCAAGTGTGGATGTAGTGAAAGCAAGGCCTCGAAAACCTTGTGAGACAACTAGCGCGGCTGGGTGCTGCACTGCCATGTGAATGGAGCTATTGTCAAGTAGCTACTAGCACCACGTACCTCTAACCTGAGCTAGACAGGCGAAATGATCCGGAATGAGAGAGGCCGGATGCTTGCAAACAATTACGGGCCCTTAGTGCTAGTGGGAACACGTCGGTTTTGCATACCGAAGTCGGGAGTTCGACTCTCCCAGGGTCCACCAATTTGACGGCTCACGGATTGCAGTCTGTGAGTGCAGTCGATATGCTCCCATCGTCTAGTGGTCTAGGACATTGCCCTCTCACGGCAAAAACATGGGCTCAAACCCCATTGGGAGTACCAGTTGATGGAGGCTATCGTCTAGTGGTTTAGGATGGCGGATTGTGATTCCGTAGGTGAGGGTTCAATTCCCTCTAGTCTCCCCATCAATCTCTAATGAGATTGTTTTTGAATTTGTATTCCAACAATGGATCATCTTCAAAACGAATTATGCACCATTGCAATTGTTTGATTGCATCTTCAACAGATATATCAAACCATTCGCCATGTGTGCGTTTGTAATTCAATTGCTTGTGTAAAATTTGTTCCAATAATCTGGCCTTGCTTTTGTCAACAAGTTCACGATGTTGGATCGTAAGCTTCTCGCTATGTCCAGTCTGTAGATTGCGGAGTCTTTCTTCGCAATCGTGAGTAATTCCAATCTTGACTGGCGAGTTTTTTGATGATATAATATAAATGTAGTAATTCATATTAGTATTTATTGCCCCTTCGTCTAACGGTAGGACAGCGGCCTTTGACTCCGCTTATTGTGGTTCGAATCCATGAGGGGCAGCATGAGCGCCTAGAAGGTATAAATAGCAATATATAAGACTATTTGTACTTTCTAGGGTCAGCCATACGCTACTGTCGGTGTTGTTGGGAAACACAGATGGACAACACTAGGACGCCGTTCGAATCGGAGCAGTAGCATCTGGAGAATAAACTGTCGAGGAGACAGACTTGTTTGCTAAACAATGGGAGCCCCTAAAAGGGCTTGAGTTTCGAATACTCTGTTCTCCGCCATTTATCAGCGTAGTGTAACGGTAGCACGGCAGCCTCCAAAACTGCTTGTCAGGGTTCGAATCCTTGCGCTGGTGCCAAAATAGTCCTTGACATGCCCAGCATGTCATTGTATACTTCAGATGTTGTTTGACAATTGAATATGCTCCTGTAGCTCAACGGACTAGAGCTGCTCGTTTCTACCGAGAAGGTTGTGGGTTCGAATCCTGCCAGGAGCGCCATTATACTTCCTTCAATTTATTCCCCTGTAGCTCAGCGGTAGTAGCACCTGGCTGTTAACCAGGGTGTCGTTCGTTCGATCCGAACCGGGGGAGCCACTACGCCTGCATGGTCCAAAGGCACAAGACGCCCGTCTCATACGCGGGAAATCCTGGTTCGACTCCATGTGCAGGCACCAATACGGCCCTGTAGTTTAACGGTAGAACACCCGGCTTATACTCGGCATTGTCTCCAGATTAGAGAGCAGTCCAGGTTCGAATCCTGGCGGGGCCACCAAATACGGACTGATAGCTCAATTTGGTTAGAGCGCGCCGCTCATAACGGTGTGGTTCCAGGTTCAAGTCCTGGTCGGTCCACCATTATCCATTAGATGAGCATCAAAATAAAGAAGAAAGGTAATTACCATGATTAATAGATTTTTTGGATGGTTTACAAAAGATTCAAGAATTCTTGTTCGTAATGGACAGAGCATTATTGACAATAATAAGTTCTATAGTATTCGTTTGGCAACGCCAAACCCTGAAACCAAAACATCAAGTATCCTTGATAAGGATACTAATGTAACCAACTTTCCAGAATTATCTGGAAATGATGATGTAACTATTTCTCTTGATTGGCTTCAAGACATCATTGATGGAATTGATAGCTGGGAAAGCATGGATGTGTATGCTCGTTGTCAGCAGGTTACAGATCGCGCCGAGAATGTAGGAGAAGCAATTCTAGTTTCAGTAAATAATCCTACGATTGGTGTACCATATTGCATTATTCAAACCACCGATGGTTTTTATTTCAAAGATACGGTTGATCAAAAGAAAGGTATTGATGTAATCCTAAAGGATGGTAGATGCGTTCGTGTATACCGCGATAGCGACACAGATCTAAAAGAGTGGAAAATTGATGTTGACACTTGACTTTCCAACATCTGATTGTATACTGCTCTTAGTTGTGTAAGAACACAGAATAGCGCCCATATAGCACAGCGGTAGTGCAGCGGTTTTGTAAACCGAAGGTCGGGAGTTCAATCCTCTCTGTGGGCACCATTTCATGCGGATGTAGCTCAGTTGGTCTAGAGTGCCGGCCTGTCACGCCGGAGGCCGCGGGTTCAAGTCCCGTCATTCGCGCCATTATGGGGGTATAGCTCAGTTAGTTTAGAGCGCACACTTGATAAGTGTGAGGTCGTAGGTGCAAATCCTACTATCCCTACCAAATCTAAGCCCACACTAAGACTTATAGGGTGTGATCATGCTGCCAATAAACCTAACGGGCCCTTAGCTCAATTGGCAGAGCAGCATCCTTTTAAGTTGTGGGTTCGGGGTTCGACTCCCCGAGGGCCCTCCATTTATAGTCTCTTAGTATAACTGGACAGAACACTCGGCTACGGACCGAGAGATAAAGGTTCGAATCCTTTAGGGACTACCATTCAACCCGTGTGTAGCGCAGTCTGGCTAGCGCATCTGCTTTGGGAGCAGAGGGTCGTAGGTTCAAATCCTACCACACGGACCACTACAAACCACTAGCAACTTTAATCATGAAAGGAAAGTGTTCTATGAAAATTCATAATCTTAATGGTATGCAAAAGTCGCTATGTGATATTCTATGGGAGCTAGATGATTCTTCGGAATTATATGTATTTCTTGATGGTCTTCCAAAAAGACTTCGTAAAGAGGCCGAGTCTCTTATGCAGATCATGCTATTAAATAGCTTTGACAACACACAGAATGACGAGTATACTGATATGATGAGCAATATTTCAAATAAAGAAGGTCACACTATTCACTAAGTAAATTGAAAGGAGGTAACATGTCTATCGGACTTAGAACGCTCGTACTAAATGCGGACTATCATCCAATATCATTGTTTCCTTTGCACACAATTCCAGTAGAGGATGCGGTGACACGACTGTTCAATGGTACTTGTCAGCTTGTGTATGAGCATGATCGTAAGATCCTCACGCCAACTCTGAACATGAAGTGGCCATCAGTCATTGCCAGGCTTGACACCAAGCGTGTCAAGGAACGTGTAAAGCTTGGTGCGGAAGGTCTGTATTACCGTGATCACGGTCTGTGTGCGTACTGCGAAACTCCTTTGACGCTGAAATGCATCACGTTTGATCACGTTGTTCCAAAGAGCAAGGGTGGTACCTATTCTTGGGACAATCTTGTTTCGGCTTGCAGCACCTGCAATCTACTGAAGGGCGATAGTTCTCCTGTAGGTAAGTGGGCACCAAAGCGTAGGCCTTACAAGCCCAGCTATTACGACCTTCTCGCTGTTCGCAAGAAGTTTCCAATTCAAATCGATGACAAGAGTTGGATTCAGTTCATCGGAGAGTGGAAGGCACCAGTGGTGGTCAAGAACTAGAAATAGTTCTTGACTTACCCAACAAGATATAGTACTATGTGAATAATGAATTCGGGAGCGTTGGTACTATGGTGTGTGTGCCATCCGACTGTAAATCGGATCCCGTGTGGTAAACAATGCTGGTTCGACTCCAGCCGCTCCCACCAAATTGCGTGGTTGGTATATTGATTGTGCCTCGGCCTTCCAAGCCGATGAAACGAGTTTGATTCTCGTACCACGCTCCAGTATTGCGGATGTAGCACAGCGGTAGTGCGTCACGTTGCCAACGTGAATGTCGTGGGTTCGATCCCCATCGTCCGCTCCATTTTTGCCCTTGTATCCCAATTGGCAGAGGAGGCTGACTCAAAATCAGCATGTTGTCGGTTCGACTCCGACCGAGGGCACCAAAACACCGAATGCGACGACCAGTATCGCATTCGGTTAGCACCGAAGTACGTTAGAGTTTGAACGTTTAAAGTGACGTAATGGCATATGAGAGGTCATATGACTCATTAGAACCATCTCCGCTTCGGTGCGAATTTATTATGCTCCTGTAGCCCAACTGGCAGAGGCATTGGTCTTAGGAACCAAGTGTTGTGAGTTCGACTCTCACCGGGAGCACCATTTTGCAGTCGTAGCCCAATTGGCAGAGGCACTACCTTGAGGTGGTAGGTGGTGAGAGTTCAAATCTCTCCGACTGCACCAAATGTTTAATTACTTCTCCAATGTCTTGGGATCTCATCCTGCATTTGAGATTCTATCTCTTGTTTTATCTCTTCGTAATTTTCCGGTTGGTTTGTTTTTTTGAAGTTACTTTTTAGTTCCGAGAAATCAATATCTTCGTAATAAATACGTTGATCAAAAATATGAAGATGATTGACGCTAAAAAGATTTCTTGACAATCTTGATATCAAGATAGAAATATCTTTAGGTATGATTTCTATCACATATTTTTTTTCTTTTTCGTATTTAAAAGTATGAAATTTATCAAGTCTATCTGCAATGTACCAGCTGGCTAATTGAGATACTATATCTTTTCGCATTAATAATATTTTGTATCCATTATTCATTTCACTTAGATAAGGGGACCTAAATTCTAAATCGTGAAACATAAATTTCAATATGTATCTATTTGTATTTTTTTTATAACTCATGTATTCCGTATAATGTTCTAGATAAATTTTATCCGAACTATAGATTTTAAAGTGCCAAGGTTCACGAAATGATTTTATGTTAAGCCATTGTTCCAGCAGCTCAACAAAAGGTGTTGATCCGCATCTGGGCGCAACTCCAATGACAATTATGGGAAATTTGGTGACATTGATATCAATCACAATCCCATTTTCTTTCGTATCTTTGTCGCACTAATGCTTGTGACACTCTGATCAAATGTTTCTTGTTCAATCGTGTAACCGACATCGCGTCCATATGTGATATTGACGATATTTGGTACAGACTGAATGGCATACATGCCTTTATATTGGCAATCCAAATCGCGACGAATACGCTCTTCAATTTCATATAATGAGAATGGATTGTTTTCATCGTGACAATCACGCACCATGATTACAACTTGTCCAGTCTTGGCGATTGCACGTTCAAACAATGCGCGGTGTCCCTTGTGCCAAGGCTGCCATCGTCCTAGCATTTGAACTGTTGGTTTTCTCCAATTGAACTTGGGGCGAATGTTGTTGATGATTGCATTTGCAATGAATGGAGCAAATTTCTTTGCGTCCATTTCAGAAATACGAAAGTCATATTCATAGTGATGTGGTTTTTCAAAGAGAGCATTTGTGTCTTCATAACGACCCTGTTCAATCGTGTCCATCCATATGATCCAGTTTGCATCATATATCTTTCTCATGTCGATCAATGGACAAACAAAATCCACAATGACATGATTGGAATCAGAATCCTTCGCGAGAAGATGCATTCTTTGTGCTTGGCGCAATCTTCCCTCCAAAGAAAAATCCCAATCGTTATGCATCTTGCGTACATCGTCAGCGTTGTACCAAACGGTGCCGCTGTCTTTCATGCATTCAAGAAGTTCTTTTGCTAATGTTGTTTTTCCAGAACCCGGAAGACCCATGATCAGAATTCGATTTGACATTATATACTCCACATGATATGATCAACTATATATGAGCGTGTGACCCGAATGGTTAGGGACCTGACTGCAACTCAGGTATATTTAGGTTCGACTCCTATCACGCTCTCCAAATCTGCAGGGACCATAGCTCAGAGGTAGAGCATCTGCTCGACACGCAGAGGGTCGTAGGTTCAAATCCTACTGGTCCCACCATTCGTCCTCATAGTACAATGGCCAGTACATCGCTTTGGTAAAGCGAAGATAGCAGTTCAATTCTGCTTGAGGGCACCATCATATAAATAATAAAAAATTATGGGAGTCACAGTATGCAAACGTATATACAAACTAATACTGCAGAACAATATGATGAAGGTCTTCGCTCATATATGATGGGTGTCTACAATCATATGATGGTTGCATTGCTTGTCACAGGACTTACATCATATATCTCTGCGCCCTTTCTAAAATCACTAATTGGAACATCATGGTGGTTCATTTTTGCACTCATGCCGCTCGCATTTGTTTTGGTTCTATCTTTTGGTATGCATAAAATTTCAGCGGGCATGGCTAAGACTTTATTCTATACATACGCAATCTCTATGGGGCTTAGTTTGAGTTCCATATTCATGCTATTCACCACAGCAAGCATCGCAAAAGTATTTTTTATAACATCTGCAACATTTACTGCGGCTAGTTTATATGGATATACAACCAAGAAAGACTTGACAAGTATGGGATCATTTCTATTCATGGGAATGATTGGACTATTGATCGCAAGTGTTGTCAATATTTTTTTGGCAAGTTCAATGATGTCTTGGATTATATCTATTGTTGGTGTTCTAGTCTTCACGCTGATGACTGCTTTTGATAGTCAAAAGCTAAAAGAAGAATATCTTAGCGGTGGAGAAGTTTATGGATTCGATTCTCAGGAAAAGAGTTCAATCTTCGGTGCACTATCGCTGTATCTAAATTTTGTCGTTATTTTCCAGTACCTACTAAACCTTATTGGCCAAAAGGATGAATGACTCTTGACACTATAACAAAACTGCTATATACTATACATGCTAGTGTTTTCTAGCGATTTCAAAGGAGAAGTAAATGATGAAGTATCTTTCTGCACTTGCGGGCGCCATGATGGCAACCACCGCTATGGCTGGTGATCTTTATGTTGCTGGTAGCGTTGGAACACATGCTACTGGATCAGGTGATGCTGTTGTTGGCGTTGCTCTTGGCATGGAGACACACAAGAATCTGCGCGTCGAGGCTGCATATGAATATGATGTAGCAAACAAGGGTAACAGGCTTTTTGCTCATGCTCTTCCTCAGACTCAGATTCCAGGCACTGCTCTGACACCATATGTTCTTGTTGGTGTTGGTGTTGATCTTGAGTCACTTGATTCAAGATCAATGTATGCTCTTGGTGGCGGCGTTCGCGTCGAGTTGACCAAGTCAACTGATCTTGATCTTCGTTATCGTCGTGTTGATAATACCGATAACACAGACAAGCGTGAAGTCGTTTCTGCAGGCATTAGCGTAAAGTTCTGATTTGGTGAGGTGACATGGGTAATCCATGTCACCTTTTTTTTATGCGAAATTTAATATATCAAGTAAACATAATTCAAGGTGAGGATACATATGCTGATTGTATAAAATCAGTTGCAGCATATTGTAAAAAATATAATATTGAGCATATTGTTCAAACTGAACCTCTGTTAAAAATAAAACCAAAAACAAATTATAGAAATCGAAAATATTTTGAATACGACGAGAAGATAAGAAAATATCATAGATTTCATACAGTGCATGTTCCGTATCTGTTGATATACGAGAAAGAAAATGCATTTGATTTACTTCATAGTTATGACAATATTTGTATTTTGGATAGAGATATCTTGATACGTCATTTTGCTCCAAATATTTTTGATGAAATAGAAGACTATGAATTTGCCGGAGTATTAGAAAATGATATTCCTGTTTTGCCAGGAAAGATAAGTGATTTTTTTTCTCGATCAAGAAAAAGATTAAGCATTCAACAGTTTTATCCATTAAAAGATGAGGCTGATTTCAAGTGGACAATGAATGGCGCATCATATTATAACTGTGGAATGATGCTGCTATCTAACAAGATAAAAAAACACTTTGAAAAAGAAAATGCTAGACACTTTTTAGATAGAAAAGAATTTGAAAGATTCATAGAGGGTGAAAATTCTTGGTATCTAAGTACCGAACAAACCCTCATCAATTTTTGGTTAAGAAAATATAAGATTAAAACAAAAGACTTGAGTTGGAAATGGAATGCACTCTATGGAATTCTAGATATGAAAACCATAAACGAAGCATTTTTTGTGCATTTTTTTCAGGACATGAAATACTTGCCTGGTAAAAACATATATGAATCGGAATTAAAAGATCTAAAATGAAAAATTTAATATATCAATACAATTTTGACAACGACAATATAGTAACTGATTATTGTATTGGTAGCGTTAAAAAATATTGTGCAAGACATGAAATTGATTACTTTTGTCAGAAAGATCCAATTTTATATGTAAAGGAAAAGGAATCAAACTCAAATGACACCGGCCGGGCGGCGTGGAGGCCGCCGGAAAGAGGATTCATAGCCGAATTTGAGAAATTCAATTGCTTTTCAATGATTGATTACGATAACGTTTGCTTTATTGATTCAAATGTTTTTATGAAAAGCGAATCCGAAAATATTTTTGACACTATAAAAAATATACCAGATTATGAGATTGGTATGGTCCATGTTTTTGATCAACCATACGTTAATCGGAAAAATATAAAATACTTTGTGTCAAAAATTGTAAATAATTATCTTGGATTAAGAGATGATGTTTTTCTACCCATAAAAAAAATTCATGACTCAAGCATCATTGACATTGCGTTGGATGATGTTTTTGTCTTTAGTAAAAAAACCATGAAAAAATATTTTGAAAATGTCAAAATTTATGATTGGATTAGGCAGGAAGATTTTGTAAAGTTTACTAAACTTTTGACATATGGAAACGCATCAACACAAGTAATGTTAAACTATTGGTGTTGGAAAAATAACATACATATAAATCGTTTGAATTGGAATTGGAATCTAAATTTCATAGAAAAAAATGTTGAACAAGCAATAGAACATTCAGATAAAGCATATTTTTTTAGTTTTAAGTCAAAAATGGAATCTCGCGACTTTGGTTATCATTTGGCAACAAATATCGACACAGGACAAAATGAGCATAACAACAACTTTACAACACGACTAACCTTTTTAAGAAATCTAATAGAGAGCATTGACAAGCCATCAAAAAAAGAAATGGACAATTTGAAATTTTCACATGAAACAATCGAGAAGATAAAACAAAAAGCAATCTCAATTGCAAACGTGCATGATGAAAATGCAAGTTTTCAATCTAGTGATGTTGGATTCATAATTCATCAACTACTAAAAGTAATTCGTCAATTACAAAGAGAAAATATATGAAAGGGTATTTAACTCTTGCACATTCCGAAAATGAACAAGAGCCTGGAGGTAGTTTAGTACATCAGATCTCATGGAGAAATATTGAATATCTAAAAAAACTGGAAGGAAGACATTCAGTAGCAGGACTAATACGAGACTACAAAAAAGTAGACTACATACAAATGGCCTACTTGCAATGTCTTAGTCAAAAGATAAACAATCCCGAGTATCCTTTTGCTGTTATTACTGATGGGAATAGTTTTGATAGACAACCTAAAAAAATACAGGATGCCTTTGATAAGGTAATCTTTCTTGAAAAAAACAGGACTATAGACAAAAAAAGAATAGACTGGCAACTATATGATCTAACTCCCTTTGACGAAACAATTAAAGCTGAATCGGACTTGATTTACACGACGAACATGAAAGATTGGTGGAATGTTCTTACCCAGTATGATGTTGCATTTGGTATGGGTGCACGAGATTACACAGGTAATCTTTCAAAAGTTAGAAAATATAGAAAAGAGTTTGATGAAGCATTTGTTCCTGATGTTTATACGGGTTTGATGTTTTGGAAAAAAACAGAAAGAGCCAAAAACTATTTTGATCTTACAAGAAAAATATACCAAAATTGGGATAGCATACAGAAAAAATTAAATACAAGAGATCCATGTAGCAATGATTTTGTTTTTGGTCTTGCTGCCAAGATGTTTCCAGATGCGACAAATCATATAGATTTTTTCAATCTTGTTCACATGAAACCTGCAATTAATCACATACAAGAACACGAAAAATGGTTTGAAAAATTTTCATGTGTGATTAATCCACCAGACATAGTGATCAACAACATAAAACAAAAATATCCTATTCACTATTTTGAAAAAGATTGGATTACAGATGAATTGATAGAAAAATATGAGACATCACTATCATTGAAAAAGATTTCTATCCTTACTTAACCAAATGTTATCCAATTCAACAAAATCATTTATCTTATTTACAAACAAAGAATTTTTTTGTGCAAATAGCATACCTTCATTCGCACCCATCCAAATCATGTCATCCCATGAGTTGATCCATTTGCTAATTCTAGAATAATCTTTTCTAAAATTATATGTGGGAACTGAATATATTTTAACAACCTCACGAAAAGCCGATCTCCATTTGTGTTTAGGACTAGACATTCGTATTTCACTAACTATCTCAGTATTTGTCATCACGTAGTGAACGACATTTTTGTTTAAAGTTGTTTTTTTTAAACTAACTTTTATCATATTGTCGCCAGGCAAATTGCTAGGCAAATTATGTTCCTCATCCTCTTCATTTTTTTGAAGATATAAACTTTTGTCCCATAACTTTATGCTAGCATTTCCAGAAGCATCTTTAATAAAAGGATTCCAGGTTCTCCAGAATTGAATGTGTTTAGATGTTCCTTTTACTTCAGGAATCGG
>Ga0169931_10004244_pt1 | contig 22387 bp, 20 predicted proteins | sample Kivu_15m_20L_FD_129675 | JGI IMG/M metagenome (GOLD analysis project Ga0169931, IMG submission 129675) | Freshwater microbial communities from Lake Kivu, Western Province, Rwanda to study Microbial Dark Matter (Phase II) - Kivu_15m_20L... | ecosystem: Environmental > Aquatic > Freshwater > Lake...
CAGCCCGGATCGCGTATCTGGCGACGTGTTCAGGGAGTTCGGGTCGGCTCTCCCGGCCATGACCGGTGCCGTACTCGTTTCGCAGCCTGTTCAAAGCCATGCCAGTCTTCTTGGCCGATTCAAGCAGCTGTCTGATCTCGGCGGCGTCCGTCCCCTCGTGGTCCAATCCGAGTGCAGCCAGTGCTTGCCCAAGGAGCTTTTCGAACCCATCGCTCTTGGAGATTTCGTGCCCGGTCTCCCTGAGCACGTATCGCGTCGAGCTCTCCACCGCCTCCTTGGCGGAACCGATTAGTAGTGGGGCGTCGTGAGGGTTCGAGTTCACCCGCCTGCGTATGTCGGCGATCTCGCGTCGAAGAGCAGGTGCAGAATCGAGGCGCAGTTGGTGCGAGATCTGCGCATCTTCGTCAAGGCCCCAGCCGGCAAGACGCATCTCTCTGCGGAGGGTGTCGAGGCTAGTGTGGGGTATGCACATAAGTCCGGCGGTCTTGTAGGACGGGGGTTTCAGGGTGTTTGTTCACCGCCCTTTTCAGCGAAATTCGAGGAAATTTTCAGCGCTTAGCGGCTAGATGTCTTCCTCGATTGGCTGGACTAGAAACCGGAATCGCTCTGGTCTCGGCATCTCAACTGGTGAGACCCATCACGTCGACCGGGGTGGATCTGCCCGTGGTGGTGCCGTCGCCTAGTTGCCCGAACGGGTTCTCTCCCCAGCATTTGACGCCGCCATCGGAGGTCAGCGCGCAGGTGTGCTTACCGCCGGCGGAGATCTGCGTAACCTTGGAGGTGAGACCTTTCACGTCGACCGGGGTGGATCTGTCCTCGTCGGTGCCGTCACCTAGTGCTCCGCCAGAGTTGTCTCCCCAGCATTTGACGCCGCCATCGGAGGTCAGCGCGCAGGTGTGGGCATAACCGGCGGAGATCTGCATAACCTTGGAGGTGAGACCTTTCACGTCGACCGGTGTGAATCTGTCCTTGGTGGTGCCGTCACCTAGCTGTCCGAACGGGTTCTCTCCCCAGCATTTGACGCCGCCATCGGAAGTCAACGCACAGGTGTGATACGTACCGCCGGAGATTTGCGTAACCCCGGAGGTGAGACCTTTCACGTCGACCGGTGTGAATCTGTCCTCGAAGGTATCGTCACCTAGTTCTCCGCCCCCGTTGTATCCCCAGCATTTGACGCCGCCATCGGAGGCCAGCGCGCAGGTGTGGCCACCACCGACGGAGATCTGCGTAACGTTGGAGGTGAGACCTTTCACGTCGACCGGTGTGAATCTGTCCTTGGTGGTGCCGTCACCTAGTGCTCCGAACGGGTTCCATCCCCAGCATTTGACGCCGCCATCGGAGGTCAGCGCACAGGTGTGATACGTACCGCCGGAGATCCGCGTAACCTTGGAGGTGAGACCTTTCACGTCGACCGGTGTGAGTCTGCTCTCGTCGGTTCCGTCACCTAGTTGTCCGCTCGAGTTCCATCCCCAGCATTTGACGCCGCCATCGGAGGTCAGCGCGCAGGTATGCGTAAAGCCGGTAGAGATCCGCGTAACCTTGGAGGTGAGACCTTTCACGTCGACCGGTGTGAGTCTGCTCTCGTCGGTTCCGTCACCTAGTTGTCCGTCCCCGTTGGATCCCCAGCATTTGACGCCGCCATCGGAGGTCAGCGCACAGGTGTGATACGTACCGGCGGAGATCTGCGTTAGCCTCGCAGAGCTCTCTGCGGGTTGTACAGAGATCTCCGGTGACGTTGTTGCAGAGGTCTCCGGAGACTTTGGGGACCCCGCGGCACACGCAGATAGCGCCACGAGGGAAACCGCCAGAAACGACAAGAAACGTGTACAAGAAGAAGTCATACCAATGACAGGTGTCTATATAATTCATGTCGTCAACTATCGGGCAGAAGACAGGGCGGCGGCGCACGGACACGCCGAAACCCCCGGCTTCTTGATCGCTTGGGTAGTCGAACCGGGAGTTATGTGCATGTTCGGTATGCTGTAGCGTGCATACCTCGTGGTGGGGTATGCACATAAATCCGGTGGCCTTGTAGGACGGGGGTTTGCGGAGGTTATTCGACGCGGGTTTCAGCGAAATTCGAGGATTTTTTCAGCGGATCGCAAACCTTAGAAAACTCAGGTAGAAGGCGGTGAACAGGCACAGAGATGGACTCTCCGGGAGTTATGTGCATGTGAGGTGGCAACTTATGTGCATACCTCAGTGTGGGCACGACGGGACTCGAACCCGGGACCTCTACCATGTCAAGGTAGCGCTCTAACCAACTGAGCTACGCGCCCGTACGTGCCTTTCGGTACGACGAGTGGACCTGACGCGGATCGAACGCGCTACCCCCTCCATGCCATGGAGGTGCTCTACCAACTGAGCTACAGGCCCGCGCCCATCTACGTTGCAGTCAGGGTGCGTGATGTCCCGTATCGACGCGGCGACGGGAACGCGCCGTCAGGCGGCCGGGTTCTTGCGCTGCAGACCCTGGCCGGTGATCTGCTTGATGCGCTCATCGAGGAAATCGAACGCCGTGAACCCTGGCAGTAGCTCGACGTCATCCTGAGGATGCAGGAACAACGGGGTCGAAACACGTGAACGTTTCGCACCCTCGCCCACGGGATTGAGCACACGGTGCGTCGTACTCGGATAGAAACCACCGGAGGCGAGCTCGAGCATGTCGCCGCAGTTCACCACGACCGTCCCCGGATCACAAGGCACATCGTGCCAGTTCCCGTCAAGATCCTGAACCTGCAGACCCGGCTCGTTCGCCGACGGCAGGACCGTCAGCAGGTTGATGTCCTCGTGCGCCGCAGCGCGGATCGAACCCGGCTCCTCACCACCGGTCAGCGGCGGGTAGTGCAGAATCCGCAGGAGCGTCCGATTCGAACCGGTCAGCATGTCTGGTAAAGGCATCGAGAACCCGGCACGCACATGCTCGGGCGTCTCCTGCTGCACCCACTCGAGAAGCGTCGTCGCGAGAGCAGAACCGGTACGGTAGAGCTCCATGGCGACAACGTCCTCCGGAGAGGGGTTCCGACCCCACGGGTAGACGTGGAAGTACTCCTTGATGTCCTTGGTCGTCGCGCCGACGGCCACCTCCGAGCCGGCCAGCGAGCGGTACCCGGCTTGCTCGCCGTCCCCGTACTCGAACGCCCACTTGCGATCGGACTTGAAGAACGCGAGCCACTCGCCCCAGAGGCGCTCAACGACCTCGAAAGGAACCGTGTGGTTCGTCAACACGGCGAACCCGGTCTCACGCAACGACTCCGTGAACAGACGCGGCGCATCCGCTGACCGGCAATCGACGACCTTGATGTCCATCACTCCTCCTGAACCTTCTCGCGAACCTTGCGCTGACGGCTCCACTGCGAAACCGACACCGAGTACCGTGAGAGACGCGGCGTCCGTCGCAACTAAGGTCACGCACCCCGGACATCAGCCCGGGGAGAACCCGGGAAGAGTTCGGGAACTAGGCCCGGGCGGAGATGTCGCCGCTCGAACGATTCGCCTCGAGCTGCTGCAGTGCGGTGAGACGCTTGAGCGACTCCTCCATACCCTGTACCGAACCGTCGAGGAAGATGACGTTGCCCTTGCCGCGCTCGACCGTATCCCGGATCGTCTCCGTCCACATCGCGAAGAGCACCAGGTTCTCGTCCGCCCCGGCAGCGTTCACCGTCCTGGTCGCGTCCGCGAGACCGGCGGCGACCTCCTGACGAAACATCCGGACGCCTTCGCCGCGACGCTGCGCAGCCTCGGCCTCCGCGGCCGCGGCGATCTTGATCGCCTCACCTTCGGCCTCGGCCTCCTTGGTGCGGCGGATGTAGAGCGCCTGGCCTTCGAACTCCGCGGCGCGCTGGAGGTTCTGGCTCGCCACCACCTTCGCCATCGACGTCGTGATCATCTCGTCGAACGTGATGTCGTTGAGCTGCAGGTCGATCAGGTGGTAACCCCACTCCGCCAACGTGTCGTCGAGGTTGCTCTTGGCCTCCGCGACGATCTCCGCACGCAGACCCAGGATCTCGGACTGCTTCTTCGTCGCGACGAACCCGCGGGTGGTGGCCTCCACCGTACGCACCAGGGCCGTCAGCAGCGACTGCGCGTCGATGAACTTGAACGCCACACGCTTGATGGTCTCCTCGGCGTCGTCAGCGGTCGCAAACAGCAGCATCGCCTTGAAGTACACGTTCGCCTGGTCCTGGGTGATCGCCTGGAACGAGAGCTCCATCGAACGGTTCTGCACCGAGACCCTCGACTGGATACGCTGGATGATAGGGATCCTGTAGGCGAGACCCGGCCGGGAGATCCGCGAGTACTTCCCGAACGTCGTGATCACCGCGACCGTGCCCTGCGGCACGACGAAGATACCGAACGGGAGGATGAGGACCGCCGACCCCAGAAGGGCGAGAGCGGCGAGGATGAGGAGGCCGAGGATGATTCCCATACCCGGAACAGTCCGGGAAACGCCGGTCGCGCACGGAGGATGGACCCCGGCAAGGCCTGGGCGCGGCCGCGCCCTACGCGACGTCCGCCCGGGTATGCCCGGCAGCACAAAGAGAACCACCGTCGAGGCATGAGAGACGAACTCGCCGACCTCGCCGCCGACATGGCGCTCCCCCTCTCCCAGATCCTCATCCTGGTCATCGCCGCGTGGACACTGCGCCGCATCCTGCACCGCATCGTCGCGAAAGCCGTCGAGAAGACCGTGGCACGCCGCACCGAGCTCCGGGGCGGCACGAGCGTGAACACCGAACGCATCCTCACCCTCACCGCAGTCGTACGCTCAGGCATCACCGCCGCGATAGCCGCGATGACCCTCATGAGCGTGCTCTCGCGCATCGGGGTTGACACCGCGCCACTGCTCACCGGGGCGGGCATCCTCGGCGTCGCCGTCGGTCTCGGCACCCAACACCTCGTACGCGACCTCGTCGCCGGCGTCATCCTCCTCCTCGAGAACCAGTTCAACGTCGGAGACGACGTGAACGCCGCCGGAATCGAAGGCCGCGTCGAGAACGTCACCCTGCGCTGCATCTACCTGCGCGGGACCGACGGCACCCTCTGGGCGGTGCCGAGCGGCGAGGTCAAGAGCCTCGGGAACCGCGGACGGATCGCGTGACCACCTCTCGTCTCCGCGCGGCAGGGCTCGGTGCCCTCGCGGCGCTTCTCGCTCTGGCAATCTTCGTCGCCAGACGCTCCGGCGACGACTCTCCGCTGCGGCGGGCGACACCGGACGAGGCCGCCCTCCTCGTGACCGTCCGCGGCGTCGGCTTCTGCAGCGGCGCCCCTGTCGAAGGCACGCGCATGGTCGTCACCGCGGCACACTGCCTACTCGACCCGCACACCGGCACGGTGAGCACCCGACACGACCTGCGCGTCGAACGGGACGGCATCCGCTACGACATCGAGACGGTCATCGTCGACCCCGCCAGCACCGTGAGCACCGTCATCCCCGCACGCGACGCCGCCGTTCTCGTACTCACCACGCCGGTCTCCGGACCCGGCGTCCAGTTCCCCCGAATCGTCAACGACAGCGCGGGAAGCCACCTGACTGACACCTCTGTCCTCATCATCGGAAACCAACCCGTCGACGCAACCGGGTCGTTCCACCGGGGACGCAACTACCGCGACCGCGCGCCAGTCGCGGGAGCGTCACCCGGGGCGGTCTACGTCGGGCACGTCGCCACCACGTGCGCAGCCGACACCGTCGGTACCGGGAAACACTTACTCACCTACCGCTGCGGCATGGTCCCCGGAGGATCCGGGGGACCAGTCATCGCCCGAGGCGGGAACACCCTCGTCGGTGTCGTCTCCAGCGTGAACTACAACCTCACCCGCAACGGCGTCGTCCCGGTCAACGAGATCCTCCGGATCCTCCGACACGCAGACCGTTTCACCGTCAACCTGCGCGACCTCGTCACCACGGCTGGCAACGAGTATCGACGGCTCTGAGCAGCGGGAGCGTCGCCGACACCATGTCCGGTGATTAGGGCGCGAACCGTGGACAACTATCACAGTCTTCCTACATGACCGACGAAGACAAACGAAAACGCGGACGGATCGCGCGGATAGCCAGGTCACGCATCCTTACCGCGCTCCTGCTCTACGTGGGTATCGGTATGGGGCACCACCTATACACCGAGCTCAGGTTTCAAGGGGATCGCTTCTTGAACCTCAACCAGTCCGACGACATCGCCGCGAACCTCGCACGACGGCCACGGCAACCCGACGTCGAACGCACCCTCGTCGACCTCGACGTCGCCGCGCGCGGCTGCACCGCGGTCCCGCTCAAGAACAGCGAACTCCTCATCACCGCCGCCCACTGCGTCGTCGGCGACGACCACACCGTGCTCGAACCCGGGAACATCACCATCGAGTACGCCGTCGACGGAGGACGCATCACCGAAGGTTTCCTCGATGCGGAGATCACCGTCCATCCGACGTACCTCGAGCTCGCCCCGCTCGAGGCGCTCAACGGGTTCCAGCGCGTCCTACTCTCGGCGTTCACCTGGGCGACCATCCGCGGCGCCGACCGCAACGACTCCCTCTATACCTGGGACGTCGCCGTCATCCGAACCCCGGGGCGCACATGGACGTTCGGCGTCGACGGCGTGACCGACAAGGATGAAGGGCCGTACCTCGTCGAGGCATACCAGAACTTCGCCTCCGACGGAACCCCGGTCTGCACCCTCGAGTATACCGAGAACTGCCCCGTGGGCACGGTCGCCTCCGAGAGGATCGACCAGAGTCGCAGCGGCGTACGCTGCGTGGTGACCGAAATGAGCCGGCCTCTGCGACTCGACGGATGGGTGCCCTGCGCCCTGATGCCCGGCGGATCCGGAGGGGGCGTGCTCGTCGAACGCGACGGCCAGACACTCCTTCTCGGACTCGTCACCGGCGGCGACGCATGGGGTGAAGGCAACGGCATCACCATAGACGCCGTCACCGACCTCGTCGCCGACGTCCTCGAAGCCACTCGCTAGACGCACGAACAATCCCGGACACGCCGGACGCTCAGCGGACCGGAGGAGGGAGACGGCGCTCGGAGAACTCGCTACGGGCGATACGCAACGACTCGACGACATCGGGCGGCACGAAACCATCGGCGGCGACGCCCCGGCCCACGCGGAGCGCCGCGGCGTGAAGCGCCTCGAACTGGGGAAGTCGCTGCTTTGGAAGGGTTGCCCGGGCGCGGCGCACCGCTTCCCAGTCGGTGAGCAGGGAGAGCTCGAAAGGATCGAAACCGAACCGAAACGCGAGCAGCGGGACGAGTCCGCGGTAGACACGCGTCGAGCGGACCCGGACCAGAACCAGCATCGCGAGCACGCTCCAGAACAACGTGAACGCGGCTATCTGCAGCACCGACGCGTACAAATCACCGAGGAGCGACGCCGCGTTCCACCCGGCGTGCAGCGCGATTGCGATGGGTAGACCCAGCAACGCCAACGGAGAGCGCGACACCGCGTAGCGGCCGAGGGAGATCCCGGTGAAAATCGTGAACAGCGGATGGGCGAACGGGGTCGCCAGACCGCGACCGATGAACACCGCCGGCAATTGGCCCGTCTGCGCCGCGTCGAAGAAGTACAGCGCGTTCTCCACCATGGCGAAACCCGCGGCCACGAACCCGGCGTACACCACCCCGTCGAACCAGCTCAGTAGACGACGCCTGCGCACCGCAACCAACACGCCGAGCCCCTTGAGCACCTCCTCACCGACCGGTGCGGAGAGCACGAGCGCCCACTCGTACCCGAGAAGGACGACGACGAGATCGTTGACGATCGAACCGACGAGCGCGGCGAACGTCGCCCCCCAGAGGAACGCGTGGACGCGCTCGGACAGCGGCTCCGGCTCGACCCGGTCGAGCCAGACGAACGCGGCGACAACAATGAACCCCGGCACCAGCGTGAGCAGCACCGCGAACGCGTTCACCGCGAAGACCAGGGCGAGCAGCACCCCGACGAACGGGGAGGCGAGCAGCACCGGCCAACTCAACCAGTCCGGCAATAGCAGACGCCGGCGGCGAACTGGGTGACCGGGAGGGGCGACCTGGTGTGGTGACGGAGGAAGCACGAGGCCTACTGTCGGCGATGACGCGCGACGCGCCCACAGGGGGGTGCGCGCAGAGACGCGTGGCGCGACCGGGACACGGACGGACCGTGACGGGTGATGGATACGAGAACGCGACAGACCGCGCGACGCATGCCGCGCACCGCCGCGCTGACCATCCTGGTGGGCCTCACCCTCGCTGCGTGCAGCGGAGGCGAGGCTACACCGGAGACTAGTACGGCGAGTACCGAGACCGTGATCCGCGTCGAGATCGACACCGAGCCGAGCACCTCCCTGCCGGTCGAGACCACGATCGCGCAGAGACCGGCTGTTACCGTCGCCCCCACCATCGACGCCCAGGGGCCGAGCACGGCCGCGGCGTTCATCGAACTGCGGGCCGACGAGAACGGTGAGATCGTCCGCTGGTACGAGAGCCGCCTCACCGTCGGCGTGTCCGGCAACCCCACCGCGGTTGACCTCCACACTCTCGAGCGCTACATCGAGAGCGTCGGCGGCATCGAAGGAATCCCGCGACTCGAACTCGTCGACACCACGGAGGCCGACATCGTCGTGCACTTCCTACCGAAGGAACGCTGGCGTGAGGTCATCGGAGAGGCCATCGTCGGGGACACCGTCGACGGTCAGGCGCGCTACCTCCATGTCGGCGGCGACATCACCGAGGTGACCGTCGTCGTGAACTCCTCGAGCACCCAACTGCAGCGGAATCGCACCATCGTCCACGAGATGCTCCACGCCTACGGTCTGGGCCATCACTCCTGTCCCGCAGGTATACTCTTCGGGGGGGTCGAGTACGAACCCGAGTGGCGGCTCGCCGAGTACGACCGGGTACTCCTCGAAGCCTGGTACGCCGAACACCCCGGCGAACCACAGGTCTCCCTCGACCTCCCGTGCCCAGGCATCGTCTGGGACACCGTGGTGTTCGAAGGAGTCACCATCTGGTGCCGCGTGGACGGAGGCGAGTGCTTCGACGTCGACGAGCGCAGCGGGGTCAAGACATCCTCAGGACCCGCCGGCTGGTACACCGACGGAAGCATCACCCTCTACGACCCTGCGCTCTACGTGGCGTTCTCCAGCGGGAACGGGCGCGTGCTCTGCGTCATCGGGGAGCAGGCGTACCGCCCCTGCGAGACCGGAGCACTCCGCGAGGTCACCCGACCCGACCGCTGGTACGACGGAACGTCCCTTTACGACTACAACCCGGAGACCCACCTCGTACGCATATTCGAGGGCAGGCGCCTCCTCTGCGAGAAACCCGCCACGAACCGCGCTCCCTGCCAGTTCACCGAGGGTCAGACCCTCACCGGGGTCGACCTCTACACCGACGGCGAGTTCGTGTACGAAACCCCCTGAGAGGCCCGAAGCCTGATCCTCTGTCGGAGGATCTGGTGCCGTGCGACCCTTGCTCGACCCGCGGCCGGGGGGACCGTCGCCGGCATGCGCAAAATCCTTTTCACCCTCGCCACCATCGTCGTCCTCGCCGGACTCTTCGTCGGTTCATGGTTCGTCACCGGTATGCTCAGTAGCAGCGGCGAAGAGACCGCCGTCGGGACACCGGATACTTCCGTGGTTGACGGCGACGCCACCGTCGTTGACGCCACCACGCCCGGCGATACGGCCGGAACGCCCTCGGGTGGCCCGCAAAGCGAGGTGATCTTCCCGCTGCCGGCCGACATATTCGCCTTCGAGGTGAATCTCGGCACGGTCATGCGTCAGTTTGGAGCAAACTCGTTTGCTAAGACGCGGGTGATGGCCTACGCGAGCATCGCGTGGTACGAGACGCTCAGCCTCCCCGGGGCTCCGACGTTCATTTCGGAGGCCGGCGCCGGCCAAGGACCGTCGCAGGCCATGCTGGCAGCAGGAGCGGTCGCTGTGGAACTCCTCGACAACCCCGAGGTTGCCGCCGTCGTGGAGGCATGGGAAGGCGATCTCTCCGAGCAGACTGCCGGCGTGGTGGCGAAAGTGGCGGCGTACGCTGATGCGGATGGGTACAACGCTACCGCCAATGCCACCGCGCCGACTTTCGACGGCGAGTTCGCATGGAAGACGGGGAGCGCCCGTGACGGTGTATTCGGGGGGTACGAACCCGCCTACGGGAAGATCCGCACCATCGCGATCGATCCCGCCGCATGCCCTGTCGACGTGGCACCTATCGACGCCCTGCGCGCTGAGAAGGCGGCTCTGGCGAGTGTGGACAAGACGGTGCCCGCACCTATCATCGGACAGCCTTCCCGCTTCACCCTCGTCGCGTTCGCGTACATGAACCGGATCCTCCCCCCGGGTCAGAAGCAGAACCTTTACTACCAGGGACAGAACCTCGCCGTGGCGCTCCACGACGCGATGATCCTCACATGGAAGGCGAACTGGGAGAACGGCGTCGCTGCGCCTGTCGACATGTTCGCCGGCGACAACACCTCGATCATGAGCAGCTACCCGTCCTACCCTTCGTGGACGGACGTGGCAGCCAGTGCCACGGAGGCCTACGTCAGCAACATTCTCGGGAATCGGATCACGATGGACACCATGATCGAGTACCTCCTGAAGAACCACGACTCAGACGACTTCAAAGACCAAATCGAACTGCTGCGTGAAGACTTCAAGAACTCGGCGAGCAGCACCCACCACTGGAACGTCGACCGCGAAGCGGGACGCAAACTCGGAACCTGTGTAGCCGGTGAGGCGCTCAAGGCCCTCTCGAAGTAGAGGTTCGTACTGCATGGCTGCCTCATGTACCGTCAGCCTGGCCGAACGATCACCTAAACCCGGTGCCGTAGGACTGTTCCAGGAATGCCTACGGATGGTACCCCGATGACCGCGTTTACCCGTCGCCGAGGCGTGCTCGTCGCCGGGCTCCTCCTGTCCTTGACGTTGCCTCTCACTGCCTGCTCGGGTGACGCTGACACACGAACCGTCTTCCCGGAGACCCCGGGAGACGACTCGACGACATCGAGTATCACGACAGTCGTTCGCCAGGACATTGACGAGTCGAGTACCGGCGTGCCGGTGAGTACGTCGGTGCCTACCACTACCAGCGTCGAACAGCCGGGGACGACCGTACCTGAAGCGGAATCCGACGAGGAGGGGACACCGGCGAACCCCGCCAACACCTACGCACTCGCCGGGGCGAGAGCCATCGCCGAACGCGCCAACGAGAACGGTCTGCTCGACCTGGACGCCGACGCGATCGCGGAGGTATTGCTCGAAGCGATCGACGCCGCGTACGAGATCGAGTACCCACTGGTCGTGACCTACCTCGACGTGAACCAGAACGACGACGGGAGTCTCGTCGTCGTCACCGAGGACGAGTCCCAGACCCAGGTCGGCACCGCCTACGTCTGTGTCGAGTCCGGCAAGGCGTACGCGCGCGAGAAGACTTGTCCGTCGACAGGCAACTGAGCCGTCGCGGGCACGCGAGTGCCGCCCGTGGGGGCGCAGCCTCCACCTGAACCCAGTTCAGGCAGAACCTCACCCGAGCCACTGGTCGAGCGCAGCGACGAGCGAACCAGTCCTTCCACCGCACCGACCGGTGCGCTCGCAACAAAGGAAAACCACATGAAACAGCTCAAGCACACCCGCACTGAGGAGAACCTCAAGGAGGCGTTCGCCGGAGAGAGTCAAGCGAACCGCCGCTATCTCTGGTTCGCCCAGAAGGCCGACGTCGAAGGCTACGCCGAGATCGCGGCCCTCTTCCGCTCGGTCGCCGAAGGCGAGACCGGACACGCCCACGGTCACATGGACTTCCTCGCCGCCGCCGGCGATCCGGCCACCGGACTGCCGATCGGCGAGACCGAGGAGAACCTGAAGGCATCGCTGGAAGGCGAGACCTACGAGTACACCCAGATGTACCCGGGCTTTGCCCGCACCGCCCGCGAAGAGGGCTTCGAGGAGATCGCCGACTGGTTCGAGACTTTGGCCCGCGCCGAGAAGAGCCATGCCGGCAAGTTCGGGCAGGCCCTCACGGAGATCGCATGACCACGCATTTCCTGCGCGAGGACGACATCGCCGACCTGCGCGCCTACGAGAAGGAACGCCCCGGGTTCCAACAGCGTGTCATGGGGATGCGGCGTCGGCGGCGCGTCACCCTCGGACCCGTTCTCACCGCGGCATTCGAGAGCCGTGACACCGTCCGCTACCAGATTCAGGAGATGCTCCGCGCCGAACGCAGACTCGACCACGGTGCTGTCGAGTCCGAACTCGACGCCTACAACCCGTTGCTGCCGGGCAACGGGGAGCTCTCCGTCACGCTCTTCGTCGAGGTGACCGAACCCGGCGAGGTGCGCACCTGGCTGACCAGTCTCGCCGGGCTCGAGCGTCACCTAGCGCTCGTTCTCGCCGATGGCAGAGAGTTCCGTGCCCGCGCCGAGACGGGCCACGCACGCACGCTCACCCGCAGTGACGTGACACCAGCCGTCCACTACCTGCGCATCGGCGTGCCCGTCGACGCCGGTAGCATCGTCGGGGCGACCCTCGTCGTCGACCACCCCGCCTACACGGCGAGAACGCCACTGCGCGACGAGACGGTGCGCGAGATCCTCCTCGACCTCGCCGCCTGAGCGCGATCCCGCCGCCGGTCCGGGTTCCGGTGGCGGGATTCGTTGCTCTCGCTACAACGCGACAACGGTGCACCCAACACACGATCGGAGGCACATGTCCCCCATCCACAGCGACCGAGCCGGACACCCGTTCATCCGCGGTGTCAGCGACTCGGCCAACCCGCCGTACCGCATGATCCTCGGACAACTCCGGGACGCCCTCCGCGGCATCTCCCGTCCGAACATGACCGTCGGCGACCACCGTCGCATGCAGGACCTCCTCGTCTCCCTCACCGGGGAAGGCGGCGAACCCGTCGCGCCACGCGACCCGCGCATGCACACCAAGGTCGTCCGCGCCTACGCGGAATGCCGCCGCAAACTGCGTCGGTCCGCCGAACCACGCCTACGCGGCGTCTGCGAAGAGGCGGCACTGGACCTCTGGCAGGAACGTAACCCCGGCCGGACACCAGACACACGGAACTGCGCGTTCACCCTCACGCAGTTCAACTCCTACTGGGAGCCAGGCATCCAGAGCGAGCTCGCGATCCTCATCGCACAACTCACCCTGGTGCCCCGCGACGTCGAGTACCCGCTCCACCGACTCGTCCTCGGACCGGTGTGGCTCCACGAGCTCCTCATCGGAACGTGGACCCGCGAAGGCTCACCGTGGTACGCCTGCGCAAGCGACGTCCCGGACGGAGAGCCGATCATCGGACCCGGGAAACGCGCCCTCTGCACGGAGACGCACGAGCACGAGATGCTCGGTGCCCTCTGGAACGACGACCCGCGGACCGAGTACTTCGATCCGGCCGTCGTCCTCGAAGCGGCAAGGATGCTCTGACCGGCAGACGAGACGACCACAGGTGCGACAACACCTGCGAAACGAGAGACCGGCACCTGTAAAGGTGCCGGTCTCTCCTCTTTTCCGGATGCGCCGGTGGGCGGCAGTGCCTGCCAGGGAACGAATAAGCCCCCTGCTTTCGCAGGGGGCTTTTGTTCGTTTCCGGGCCTCGATGATCAGGCCGCGATGGCTTCGATCGCGTCGAGGAGATCGGGAAGTGTTCCCTCGAACTCGTTCGCGAGCGTCGCGAAGACCTCCCATCGCTGGGGGTCGTCTCCCATACGCTCGGCGATGAGCTTCTGGGCCGCGTCGACCACGAGGTCGCGTTTGGTCACGTCGATATCCTCGACGTCGCCGTACTGCGGGACGTTACTCACCGCGTGCAGCGACTGCCACGGGAGGAGCTTCAACGCGGTCTCCGGACGGTGGTACACCGAAGGGTGTGTCACCAGCCAGTGCGGAAGCACCTCGCCCTTCGAGCGGGCCAGGGCCACCACTTCTTCGAGTAGCGGCTCCGGGTTGTCGATCGTGTCGAGCCAGTCGGGCGCGCCCCAGCCGTCGAGGGCAACCTCGGCAAGGGCTTTGAAGTCGCCCCTGGCGCACCAGGTCGCGAAGAGACGTTGCGTGTCGTAGCCACGGAAGTCGTCGAAGTACGGCTTGACGGCTTCCGGCGGCAGAACCTTGTTCACCGCGATCGCCGAGTACACCGCTTCGCTGTAGGGCTTCTTCGACGCGGTCTTCGGAGAACCGAGCAGCTCGAGCATGAGCTTGCGGGACTCTTCGACGTCGGTCGAAGACGCCAGCGTACGGATCTGGGTCGCTTGCTTGCGGCCCTTCTCCGAGAGCATGTGCTTGGCCGCGTCGTAACTGGAACCGTTCCAGTACGAGTAGGAGCTCTTCGAAGCCTTCACGACGCGGTTCACCACGGCGCGCAGCTTCTTGAGCTGCTCCGCCGAGAGATCCTGTACCGACAACCTGAGGAGCAGGTCGCCGAGACGGCTGTCGTTGTCGTCACCGACGATTCGGTCGATGCGCTTGAGAAGGTCGTCGGTCATCCCGGAAGGGAGTTCGACGGCGTCCTCGCTGAGGACCGTCAAGAGGATCGACGGGCTGCAGGAGTGCGCGGCGAGCGCGAGACGGAGCGTGGTGCTCGTCCCTGCGAACTCGCTGAGCAGCTGATCGGCGTACCAGTGGTTGCGGGTGTCGAGTATCGAGGCGATCTCGACGATACGCGAGAGTTTGATCTCTTCGGTCACCGACGGGTTCGCCATCAACGCCTCGGTGAGTTTCACCGAGGAGCGTTTGGCGATCTCGCCGTAGATGTGGGCCGGAAGGCCCTGCATCTTCGCGAGCGGGAGGAGGGTCGTGACCCGCTTCTCGTTCCCGAGACGGCGGGTGAGTTCCTCGTGCGTCCGGCCCGGGCGGGAAGCCCAGCCGGCGAGGACGAGGGCTTCGTCGCGGGCGACGATACGGGCCTCGCTCTCCTCTGAGAGATCGGTGCGAACAGCGAGCTTGCCCAAGAGGGCGTACTCCTTCTCGCGGACGAGATGCTCGATGATGCGGACCTGGAGTACAGGCTCGATCGGGGACGGGTTGGTGATGAGACGCTCGTAGAACGAGGTGACTGCATCCATGGGCGAAAGCCTCCAAACATGTGTGAATGACGCGAATGCGTCGCCCCACGACCGTCGGGGCGGGCGGGAACACCTCAAACGGCGGGGAGATCGCGCACGGAGCACACCGGCCATAAACCGAACCCGTCCGCCTACGGGACGCAGGGGCACAAGCGCGGAAGGTACCGGGGAGACGGCGCAGCAAGCGCCCTAAGTACAGACAGGAACACGCAATGCGTAGACGACGCGGAACCGCCGGAACGAGGCGAGGACGAAACAGTAGCGGAGAACGGGTCGCAATCGAGTACATCGACACGCCGATCGGCCTCGCTGACGCCTGCGCCCGAGCCGCCGCCTCCGCCGCCTACGCGCTCGACACCGAGTTCCACCGCGAACGCACCTACTTCCCGAAACTCGCCCTCCTGCAACTCCACTGGGAGGAGGACGGACGAGGCGTGAACGTCCTTATCGACCCCTTGGTCATCGAACGTGAAGATCTCGCCGCCTCGGTGCGGGCACTGCTCGCAGCCCCGGCGACGGCCCTGATGCACGCCCCCCAACAGGACCTGGAGATCCTCGAACTGCTCACCGGTCTGCGGCCCAGCCGCCTCTTCGACTGCCAGCTCGCCGCAGGTTTTCTCGGGTACTCGACCCCGTCGCTCGGCACCCTCGCACAGTCCACGATCGGCGTGAACCTGGCCAAGGGCGAACGTCTCACCGACTGGCTCGCCCGCCCGCTCACCGACGCCCAGCACCTCTACGCCATCAACGACGTCGTGCACCTGCCCGCCATCGAGTCCTCGCTCACGCGCCAACTCGAGAGTCGCGGCCGGCTCCCCTGGGCGCTCGAAGCGTGCGAGTCGATGCGCACCCGGCCGCTTCCCGGTGGCGACCCCCAACACGCGTGGATGCGTATCAAGGAGGTCCGCACCCTCAAGGGCGAAGCGCTCGGTGCCGCCCAGGAGATCGCCGCGTGGCGGGACCTCAGGGCCCGAAAACTCGACATCCCGGTTCGACGGGTGCTCTCGGACATGGCCCTCGTCTCGATCGCCCAGCGACTCCCCCGGGGCGTGCGCGACCTCGAACGGGTCAGGGGCGTGAACCCAGGGCAGATCCACGCCGACATGCACGAGGCGCTCATCGAGGCCGTCGAGCGAGGACGCTCACGCGTCCAGGAACCACGACGGGGCCAACGCGGCAACGGACGCCACACGCGGACGAGCGCCACCGTCCTCAACGCATGGGTCGCCGAAGTGGCGCACCGTGAACAGATCGATCCAATGCTGGTGGCCACCCGCGACGACGTCGAGGAGTTCCTCGAACGCGGGCCCGCCGCGCTGCCCGAGGGCTGGAGACGGGAGCTCGTCGGGAAGGACTTCCAAAGACTCGTCGACGGCCGTGCCGGACTGGTCCTCGACGCGAACGGGCACCTCGACCTCGTCGAACTCCCCGGACGAGGCACCACGGCGCGCTGACCCGCGAAACACCGTGAACGGGCAGCGATAATGTCCGACCCTCGCCCTGACTGCCCGGGCTCCGGAGGCACTGAGAGCCCCATACGGACTTGTTTGCGTACGGCGGCTGCGCGCGCACAGTGCCACCTACCTTCGAGAACTTCTCGAAGCCGACGTGAATTCGGGCAACCGGAAACATTGAGGCACGGAGTGCAAGCTACGCGAGCGCTCCGCGAGGAGTGCAGGCGTAAGCTTGCTGAAGTATCAGACGGGTCGCTCAGGCGTCCGTCACCGTAAAGCGGGATACTTCATCAAAGACAGCAGCCGGGGACACACTGTGTTCCTTGCCCGGCCGGCTGTCAGGTTCGTAGAGGTCCGGAATAATCCGGAAAACCCTACGAGGATCACGACCGAAAGGTCAGATCCGAGGATCACGGCCGAAAGGTCAGATCCGAGGCGCAAGCCTCAAGGTTACCGTCGAAAGACGGGAGGTACGCTCTTTCGAGCCGCCTCAGCGCACTCCTACGGGAGACGCAAGACAAACGGGGACACGAAGTGACAGCCCCCGTAGAGTTTAACAACTCCGCGGGGGTTGTTCACATTTCCAGACCGTTTCATGAGCCCTGCTCCGGTCACCTTGTTGCCTCGAACCCTGTCACCACAACGGTGTTACGCACCTCGGATACACTGAAATCCCGGGGACAAGGGGAGAACCATCATGACCGAGAACACGCAACCAATGGGAATCCAGAGGATTGCAGCACTGCTTATGGGAGATAACGGATTTAACCCCCTTGTGCTGACCTTTGGGGCAGCTTTGTACAACGAGGCTGAAGCCAAAGCCGCAAAGGAGGGTCGCACCATCGCCGATTCAGACCTACCGACGATCCTGATGCCGGCGAAAAATCTTCGCGCCGCCTTGGACCGCTCGACCCCTCCAGAGGACCTCGCTAAACTCGCAGACGACGAGAACGAACTTGTGCGCCGGGCCGTCGCCGAAAACTCCTCGACCCCTCCAGAGACCCTCGCTAAACTCGCAGACAGCAAGGACGCACAAACGCGCTTTAACGTCGCCATGAACCTCTCGACCCCTCCAGAGGTCCTCGCTAAACTCGCAGACGACGAGAACGAACTTGTGCGCCGGATCGCCAGTCAGGGTCTCGAGAGCGCCGTTACGCCCTCCGCCATGGCCGACGGCCCGATCGTCGATGCGGCGCAAGAAGCCGGCCACGACGCCGTCCGCGAGACCCCGGCCCAAGCCAACGTAGACAACGAAGTCGCGGCCCCGAGCGGGACGGAGACGGTCCGCATGACCTCCGACGAGTCCAGTGAAACTCGGAAATCCGACTTGGACCGCTCGACTGCTCCAGAGGACCTCGCTAAACTCGCAGACGGCGAGGACGAACTTGTGCGCCGGACCGCCAGTCAGAACGATCCGCGCAGCATCCCCCGGCCCCCGAAGACTGGCCGCAGCCGCAAGCGCCCCTGCCGCAAGCAGGGCGGACGTAAGCAGGAGCGCCGCGAGAACCCCCTGAACGGACCGAAGGAACGGAAACTCAACCAGTACGTCCTCAACGACATCAGCGGACTCGTCGCAGTGGTCCGACCGGGCCAGGAGATCCCCAAGGGCTCACGCGTCATCGAACAACCCGCCCGGAAGGACAAGCCGCAAATCGCGGCCTTCTACGATGCGACACTTCTACCAGCAGGCTCCACCGTCGTCGCCCGTTGGGGCTACCCGCCGGCGGAACTCGATCCACAACTCGTCGGCCGCGCCGGACGCCTCGCCAAACTCGCCGGGTACGGCGATCAGGCACGCAGCACCCTGTTCGACCAGCTCCGCCGCAGCGCGAACCCCGCCGCCGCACTCGAGGCGCTCATCCTAGAACTCGGCGGCCCTGATGCGCTCACCGCGGAACCGGGAACCCTCACCACCACCGCGACACGCGACGCGATGCCCGCTGCGATCCTGCGCGCGGTGAACGCCGGGAACGAGAAACTCATCGAACTGGCAGAGAACCTCCCCGCACGCCTCACCCCCGAACAGCGTCTCGTCGACGCCCTCGCCGACCTCCCCGGCATGGTCGAGGGCCTCACGGAGGACGGTAACGGCTGCATCCTGCGCGTGCGCGGACTCCGCTTCGAGGACAAGGCAGTCATCTGTGAGAAGTTCCGGGACGCCGGCGGACGCCACGTCGACGTGCAGAACACCCGCATCGAGAAAAACGGCCGCTCCGTGAAGGCCTACATCGTCTCGGCGCGCTTCAACGTCTCCGCGGTCGAGATCGCCGCAGCACGCACCGGACGGACCCCGGAGATCTCCTACCATCTTGCCGAGGACGGCAGCGTCCACGCCGAGTACGGCGTCGACCTCTACGGAACCCGCGTCACTACCCAGCGGATCCCGTGCGAACCGTCCTGGGCGAGCGTCGAGGCGCTCATCAAAGAACTCGAACGACGCGGCGACGCAGACACCAAGGCCCTCCTGAAGAAACTCGCCATCGAGTTCGAAAAACCCGCACAGGTGCTCACCGCTTCGGTCGGCCCGGTGCGCACCATCGAGGCGGCCCGTGAGGCGATCGGACGCATCCGCGCCGAGGACATCCTGAGCGACGGGTACGCCGAGATCGTCGCGAAAGCCCCCCGCGAAATCCGCACCAGCGACGGTCGACGCATCCCGGTCGAGTACCGCGGCGAGGGCGATGACGACGATGACGGCAGGTTTCGGATGACGCGTGCCGTACTCGCCGAGTTCTCCTTCCACCCCACCGACCTCCGGCCGGCGCTCCTTCCTGCGAACATCGTCGTCGGCGAGGACGAGATTCCGACCCGCGTCCGTCGCGTACGCTTCGAGACCAAGAAGAATTCTAGTCGTCTACGTGTCGTCGTCGAGGAGGTCGAGGTCAGCGAGCTCACCGCACGACACGACGCCTACCTGGAAGGCAAGGACCCGAAGAAGGTCCTACTCACCGAGGTCCGCGAGAACTTCGTCGCCGAAGCAACCCGCAGCATGACCACGGCTCTCCTGGACCCCCCGAAAAGCCTCGCCGAGGCACGCAACCCGAAAGAGCTCGACAAGAGACTTAGTTGGCGGGTCTACCACAAGCACCTCGACCCTTACACCGTCGAAGGCGGCGACCTCGTCCACCTCGTCGAAGTGCTCGCAGCACGCGCCGGCAACGAGGCGTGGTCACGCTGGTGCCGGGACAACGTGAAAGCCTTCCGCGACGACGCCCGCGAGCGCCGCAAGAACCGCAAGGACCCGGCGACCAACTTCTTCGACGCCATCCGCGCCGCCAGTCACGCCAAGGCGTTCCTCATCGCGGCTGGTGTCGGACTCCTGGGCGACCGGCTCGGGCGCGACGTCACAACCGAGGAATTCGTCGAGACCGCACGTGAAGCCCGCGTCACCGAGGAGCACCTCTATCTCGGCGTCGACCGCGGCCGCGCCCTCGCCCGTCACAGCAAGCACAACAACTGAACCGCGACCCGGAGGGTCGTCGTCCACGACGCCCGTCGGGGACTCGGTCTTTCTCCCCTAGTCCGTCACCGTGGTCTCGACGAGGATGCACTCGCCCGGGCACACCGAGGCGGCGTCCACCACCAGTTTCTCCAAATGCGCAGGAACCCCGGCCGTCTGCGACGCGCCACCGGGATCGTTGCAGACCGTTCCGGCGTCGACCACGTAGGCGATCCCGTCGTCGAGCAGCGTGAACACGTCCGGGACGTAGTCCGTGCAGAGCCCGTCACCCGTGCAGAGGTCCTGATCGATCCAGACGCGCATGGAACCCACCGTACGCCAGTTGGTATGCATACACCCGGAACGCCCCCACGATGACACCTGTGGCACACCGCACGCGTCCCTCGAAACACGCCATCGGCATCCTTGCCGTCCTGCTCGCCGGCTGCACGGGCACACAGAGTGCCTCTCGGCAAGAGTCCTTGCCGACGACCACATCCCCGGAGACGGGTTCGAACGGCGACTACCACTACAACGTCACGCTGACCTTCGACCAGCTCGGCGACCCGGATGCCAGCACGCCACTCGCCCTGGAGTGCCGCTACGACGCGCAAACATACCTCACGACATGCGCCGACGAGAGCCAGCGCTCGACGCCGCACATCTTGCTCGACTGGCGCAGCGGAACGCAATACGACCTCGACGGAAACGGCCAGTGGTGCTCGACCACCCTCGAGGACTTCTTCCTGTTCACGGGATGGGGGATCACCGGGTACGAAGCTACGGAAACCGATCTCGTCGATCTCGTCGACCTGCGCGGGCTGCCTCTCGTCACTGCGACACCCGATGCCGTCGGCCGTCTGCTGGCGCGCGGACAGGCCGTGAGCAAAGGGCAGGTCGTTCGAGGAGGAGAGACCTTGACGCACTCACGGGTCACACTGCCAACCGAGGCGCTCTTTGACGCCTTCTTCCGGGAGATGTCGGCGTTGGCAGCAGACGTCGTAGAGCACTCCGACCTGCCGAACGATCCCCCCTTCGGGCTCGGCCTCGCCGAAGCGACGACGTTTGCAGAGCTGTTTGCGGGAGCCGACGATGAAGCACCGGTGCTGGTGAACTACTACGCGAAGGTCCCCTACACCGACGTCGAGGTCTACACCGCCGCGGACGGCAAGCTGCGCGAGATCGTCATCCTCATGAAAGGGTCTGACGGGACGAGCGCCCGCGAGACGATCGTCTATGACCGCGACACCAACGTCTCTCTCACCCTCCCGCAGACCTCTCCTAATTGCTACCGAGGGCCGCGGGAAGTGACACCGTAATTTCGCCGCTGCGCGGACGCGGTGTCGACCGGTCGGAACGCCCAGAGGACCGTCAGGAAATCCCCGACATCGCCGCGGGCAGTGATCGTCGCGTTCGCAGGGAACGTCCGACCCGGCGGCGCCTCTGCTAGCAAGGCGGACGCGTCGCGACAACCGGTGAGCATCGCAGCCAGGGTCACGCCCGGATCGTCACGCAGACGCGGCGGAGGTAGCGCGGCGAGAAGCGGCACGTTGACGTCCGCCGCGTGACGAACCAGACGCGCGGCCGGTCCGGGCACCGGACCGTCGGCGACGACGAGCGCCGCCGAGAAAGCCCCGAGCGTCGAGCGGCGGGCGTCGAGGGAGAACGAGCTCTCCTTCTGGTGCGGCGGGAAACTCGAGACGACCGTTCCGCCGCCATCGAGCACCGCGGCGGCGAGACACTCGACGCGGCCCGGACGCGAACGTGATCCGCAACCGGTGACGAGCACAACCCGGACACCCGATCGGATCGCCGTACGCACAAAGAACTCCTCCACACCGACGTCACCCCCCGACACCACCGCGGCACCGACCGAGCCGGCGAACGCAACGACCTCCTCGGCGAGCACCTTCCCCAACGAGGAAACCGTCCTGCCCCCGGTCAGAGACACCGCCGGAATGAGCAGCGTCGAATCTCCCTCGAAGTAGACCGCCGGCGGCGGGAAACGCGAAGCGCCCAGAGCCCACGGGTAGTCGCGGGAACCGTAAACGACCGCACCGGTGAGCGGATCGACCGGGGGCAGTGAACGCCAACGCGGATCCTCGTCCGGCAGGAGCGGCGAGGCACGCCACGCGTCCGGTGAGGCGAACTCCGCCAACAGGCGCCTGACAAACCCGGGACGGACACCGTCGTGGAGCAACCCGGTCACGAGCGGGGCGTCGAACGAGTTCACCGCCCCGACTGTTCCGCCGCGGGGCGATCCGACACAGGACCGGCAGTGTAGACCGCGGCGACCGATCGGTCCTAGCGACGGCACCAGCGCCGCTGCCCTGTGTCGCTCCCGCCGAGGCGACCCGCTGCCGGTCACACCGCAGGACGTACTACATGACGTACTGTATGACGTACTGTATGACGTACTGTATGACGTACTGTATGACGTA
>Ga0169931_10004245_pt1 | contig 22384 bp, 18 predicted proteins | sample Kivu_15m_20L_FD_129675 | JGI IMG/M metagenome (GOLD analysis project Ga0169931, IMG submission 129675) | Freshwater microbial communities from Lake Kivu, Western Province, Rwanda to study Microbial Dark Matter (Phase II) - Kivu_15m_20L... | ecosystem: Environmental > Aquatic > Freshwater > Lake...
ACTCAGCTCCACCAACATCGGGCGAGTGTCACGCATCAGGCGGAACCAGCGTCACCAATCAGGCGAAGCCACGTAACCCTGAAGGCGGAGCCAAAACGTCACGCATCAGGCGGAACTACACAGAAATGTGGTGGGGCGGGTCGGGCTCGAACCGACGACGACCAGATTATGAGTCCGGGGCTCTAACCAGCTGAGCTACCGCCCCTGCGGAGGCTCCACTTTACCCTGCCCGGTCTCCCGATGTTCACCTCGACGACGGGTGCCGGTGAATATTGAGTCATCAGGCGAATCGATGTGATTGAAACGTTATCCAGAATTCCAAGATCCTTTGTCATCGCTTTGTAGCGATTTCGCGGCGATGTTCCTTCTCGGCTTTCCCTACACCGGATGCTTCGCGCATCACTCACGACTCACATCGAAAGGGACGCAATGCGTAGATCGCTACTAGTAGTTCCGCTCATTCTGTCGGCAGCCCTTGTGGCAGCCTGTTCTTCCAGCACCACGAGCACGGAGACCACGGAAACAGCCGCCGAGACGAGCGCTCCGGCCACGACAAGCGAAACCACAGCCGCCGCTTCAGGTTCCTGTGGAACAACGGTGGAGGAGATTGCCGCGGCAGCCCAGGCCGAGGGTCAGGTGAATTTGATTGCCCTTCCCGATACCTGGGCCAACTACGGTGGCATCCTGGCTTCGTTCAGGGATACCTACGGAATCCAGGCACCGGTAGCAAACCCCGACGCTTCATCGGCCGATGAACTCACTGCGGTCAAGACCCTCGCTGGGCAGCCCGACATGCCGGATGCCCTGGATATCGGGCCGTCATTCATCCAGCAGGCTCTCGATGAAGGCCTGATCACGTCCTACAAGACCACGAACTGGGACGAGATTCCGGACGCACTCAAGGGTCCCAATGGTGAGTGGATCGGCTCTTACTACGGCCTGATGTCCATCGCCACCAACAAGACTTTGGTGCCCAATGTTCCCAAGTCCTTCGCCGACCTGTTGAAGCCTGAATACAAGGGTCAGGTCACGCTCAACGGTGATCCCCGTGAGGCCGGTGCTGCCTTCGCAGCTGTGGTTGCTGCGTCACTCGCAAATGGTGGCTCGTACGACGACATCATGCCTGGAATCGAGTACTTCGCGAAGTTGAAGAAGTCGGGCAATCTCCAGACAATCGACGTCACAGAGGCTGCGCTGCTTTCGGGTGAAGTGCCGATTGCACTCGATTGGACGTACAACTTCCCCGGAGTGAAGGCCCAGCTCAAAGAGGTTGGGTTCGAGATGGACGTCATCGTTCCCTCCGATGGGTTCTACGGCGCCTACTACGCTCAGATGCCCGTGGCCAACAGCCCGCACCCATGCGGAGCCCAACTGTGGATGGAGCACATCACCGGTGACGCCGGAGCGCTGGGCTACATCGAGGGTGGGGCAATACCGGCTCGCTTGGCCGCGATGCAGGCTGCAGGAGTGATTCCCGCCGAGTTGCTGGCGAATCTGCCGAGCGCAGACCAGCTCGCTCAGATCACATTCCCGACGGCAGCCCAGACCGAGGCCATGAAGGCTCAACTGACCGAGAACTGGGGCCCAATGGTTGCAGACGCATAACCAATATCGATATGGGGTGACGCTCGCGCGTCACCCCATATCGTTTTGGTCGGTCAAGGATTCATACGTGGGAGGTCACCGTGATTAGAGTGGGAGCAGATACTCGTCTCAGTCTCATGGTTGCGATTCCCTTCTTCATCTTTATCGGACTATTCCTGATCTATCCCACCGTTGCCATCATGACCTCGGCACTCACTCCAGGTGACACGTTCTCGCTCAACGGTCTGCAGCGTGCCCTCTCCGGGACATACCGGCAGGGCTTCATCAACTCAATCGCACTTGCAAGCACTTCCGCGCTCCTGGGCGGCATTCTTGGGATGACTCTTGCTGTCGTACTGCGCAGTCTGGAGCGGCCTCGCTGGCTCCATTCCACCCTTGACTCCTGGTCGGCCGTGGCATCCCAACTGGGTGGAGTTCCCCTCGCTTTCGCCTTCATTGCGGCGATCGGCACGCAGGGGATTTTAACCAAGCTGTTCAGTCAACTTGGCGTGAACATCAATGATTTTGGCATATCTCCGACAGGATTCTGGGGCCTGGTCGTCGTGTATCTGTACTTTCAGATTCCCTTAATGTTCCTGGTCTCACTGCCGGCGATCAACGGGCTTCGCGCCACGTGGCGGGAGGCCGCGGCAATCATGGGGGCCTCAGCCTCCCGCTATTGGTTCCGCGTGGGGATTCCCCTCCTCACTCCAGCAGCCCTTGGCGGGATGCTGCTTCTCTTCGTGAACTCCTTCGCGGCTTATGCGACTGCCTACGTTCTCAATCCGGGTGGGGCACTCGTCCCCCTGCAGATTCGTTTCCTCCTGCAGGGCAATGTCATTTCCGGGGAGGAGGACCTGGGATACGCGATCGTCACCTGGGTAATTGGCCTCCTCCTCCTCAGCCTCTTCTTCCTGACATTCCTGCAGCGGCGCACACTACGTTGGGCGCAATCATGAAGGGTGCCTTTCGTTGGACCTTTCTCCTGGTGCTCGCTGCCTTCTTCGTCATTCCAATGCTCGCCATGGCCCGCTTCGCCTTTCAATCCGTTCCCGTGGTTCTCCTGACGCCTGAGACTCTCCTCACAGGCTGGTCCATCCAGCCGATCCTGACGATCTTTAGCACTCCACAGGCCCTGTCAGCCGCCCGGGTCTCCGTCCTGCTTGCGCTGTTCACAATCAGTCTCAATCTCGTCCTTCTGATCCCGCTCGCGATCGTGACTGAGGTCAAGGCTCCACGCATGCGGCCTCTACTCACGGCTCTGACCCTGCTCCCGTGGGTCGTGCCACCAATCGCCCTCGTGGTGGGCGTTGCTGCGACCTTCCGAACAGGCGCGCCCTGGTTCCTGGCCAGCGTGTACAGCTTGGTGCCGTTCTATGCGCTGTGGGCAATGCCCTTCACCTACCGGGCTCTTGATGCGGGTCTTCAAGCGACCGGCGCCAAGACCCTCTACGAAGCCGCACGGAGCATGGGTGCCTCGTTACCCGTAATCATATTCCGCGTCCTCTTACCAAACATGACGGCTTCAATCATCGCCGCAGCGGCACTCACATCAGCGATGGTTCTGGGTGAATTCGCGTTTGCATCTCTGCTGTTGAAAGAGACCTTGCCCACCTTCATGGTCAACTTTCAGCGCAGCGATGCACGCGCCGGCCTCGCCCTCGCTCTCTTCGTGCTCGTAGTCACCGCAATTTCGATCGGCCTCGTTGTCCGCGTCCTGCGCAAGCGAGGACTCAATGTCCAAACCACAGGCATCTGAGGGGAGAGCATCATGGTGGCAGTTGACATGGAGCGAGTCGGCAAGGCATTCGGTCCTTCCGTGGCACTCACCGACTTCACCGTTCATATCGCCTCTGGAGAGTTGGTCTGTCTCCTGGGGCCGAGTGGATGCGGAAAGACGACGGCACTTCGGATCTTGGCAGGGTTCGAGACGGCTGATTCCGGGACCGTTCACGTGGCCGGTGAAAGCATGTCGGGAGTCGCCGTAGAGAATCGCAACTTCGGGATGGTCTTCCAGGATTATAGCCTGTTCCCGAACATGACGACCCGGCAAAACATTGATTTCGGGCTACGCGCGCATCGAGTCGCACCGAAGGAGCGCACGGACACCATCGATCGCATGTTGCATATCACAGCCCTCGAGGATCAAGCCGAGAAGTACCCTCACCAAATGTCTGGTGGGCAGAAGCAGAGAGTTGCGTTAGCCCGCGCGATCGCAACACGGCCGAGGGTCCTACTTCTCGATGAGCCCCTGTCCGCTCTCGATGCCAAGGTTCGGGAATCTTTGCGTGAGGAGATCCGACACCTGCAGCGGGAAATTGGCGTCACGACGGTCTTTGTGACTCACGACCAGCAGGAAGCCCTGGCCATCGCCGACAGAGTTGGGGTCATGAGCAAGGGTCGACTCGAACAGATTGCCGCTCCGAAGGAGCTTTACGAGCAGCCGACGAACGCTTTCGTCGCAACCTTCATCGGCTCCATCAACCGAGTCCCGGGGTACGCAGCAGCACCGAGTGAATGGCAGGTACTCGATCGTCAGGTGCGCGGCACGAGGGGCAGCGTCCCAGGGGAATCTGCAGAACTCGGGGTGCGCCCCGAAGACCTCGTGCTGAGCATCGATGACGGCCCAGGGCAGCAAGGTGCTGAAGGAACAATTGGCGATATCAGTTTCCTAGGGGCCATAACCCGAGTCACCGTTCAGTTGAGCCAAGGTCCACGAATGATCGTCGATGTGATGAGCGCAGGTACGACCCATCTCTCACGCCACCAGCGGGTGCGCGTGTGTCTGAGCCCTGAGGCTGACCACCTCGTGGTTATGTCGGATCCGCAACCCGTGGCGTCAGGTCAGGTGACGTGATGGTGCACACCACGGTGACACAACGCATCGATCGGGGAGCACCGAACCCGCTGGGTTGGCGTTCACTGGTTTCCACAGCTGGAGAAGCACACCCGGACGATCTGCCTGACGGAGAGGTCCTCGCATGTCTCTGGCATCTCTCTGACCTCCACCTGTGCGATGCGGAGTCCCCTGTTCGAGTGGCGTATTTGGACAGGTTCGCAGATCCGGATTCATCGTTGCGAGAGGAGATCGGCGAGGTTGGCACCTACCGACCACAGGAGATTCTCACGGTCCAGGTAGCAGCGGCAATGGTGGAGACCGTCAATGCAATCAGGACTGGACCGGTCACTGGCGCAGCGATCGATGCGGTGTTGATCACCGGTGACGTGACCGACAACGCCCAGGCCAACGAACTCGACTGGTATACGACCCTCGTGAACGGTGGCACGGTGACTCCTGGGAGCGGCGCCTCGAAGAGCACCTGGTCAGGAGTCAGTGATCCCGACTCGTGGGATGAGCACTACTGGCACCCGGACGGTCCACCCCCCGGGCTCCAACCAGATCGAGTCATGCGTCTATTCGGATATCCGCGCGTGCCCGGCTTGATTGAAGCTGCTCGGCGTCCGGTCCACTCGCCCGGTTTGCACTTTGACGTCCTTAGCGTTCATGGAAACCACGACGCCCTCCTGCAGGGCACCGTGGCCGCCCACGACACTTTGCGGGCCTTTGCGGTCGGTGATCAGGAGATCACCGGACTGTCTCCGGACTTTGATCCGAGGGACATTACTGCGGCAGTTGCTCCCAACGGACCAGCGGCCTATCTCGTAGACCCGAACGGACCGCGTCGCAGTATTCCCGCGGACCCGCGACGAGCGATAGTGGCGCCCGGGGACTTCGCGCACGCGGCGGGTCGCGAGAGCAACTTCTGGTCCCAGGATGTTGGTCGACTTCGCGTCATATCTTTGGACACAGTCAATCCTTTTGGCGGATGGCAGGGCTCACTGGACGAAGTGCAATTTGCCTGGTTACGCGCCCAACTTGCCACCGACTCGTACATCGTGATCGCATCGCACCATCCATCTCCGACGATGACCAATGACTACGCCCCACATGGTCAGCGAAGGGTTCTTGGTCCGGAGGTGGTAGCCGAACTGCTCCACAACCCACGCGTGCTGATCTGGATCGCCGGCCACGTGCACTTCAATGCGGCGATTCGGCATGGTGATGAGCAGAACTGGTTCTGGGAGGTAACCACCGCATCGTTGATCGACTGGCCGCAGCAGGGCAGGATATTCGAGTTCGTCGAGACCACGAAGGGTGTCGCGATCATCAGCACCGTCGTCGACCACGATTCACCTCTGGCGTGGGAGGAGAATTCCTCGCTCACTACCTCCACAATGGCCGGCATCTCTCGACTCTTGGCAGCAAATGACTACCAGCGTCGCGACCCGACACCCTTGAATGAACTGCGCGAGGGAGCACCCGAGGTGCGCAACGTTGTGTGGCGGGTCAACACGTCCTGACGGTGTCTGACGAGGGGGCGATCGTCGCCATTGCGGGGTGGCTCCCCCAGATGGACTCGAACCATCAACCCTTCGTTTAACAGTCGAATGCTCTGCCAATTGAGCTATGGGGGACTGTGGGCCGGGCAAGGTTACCAACCGGCTGAGGCATCAGACGCCGAGGGTGGAACGCAGTTCGGTGAGCACGTGGGTGGCCTCGGCCTGATTCACCGGGTTCGTGGGATCCACCCCTGAATCGAACGTGACCGACCATGCGATCTCATCACCGGGCAGCCGGCGCGCGGCGAAGGTGGCGCCGCCGCCATTCGGTAACTCGCGATGCTCAGAGATGATCACGCTGTCCGTGACACGCTCACGGATCACCGGAGGCAGGCTCCCCGGGTCCTCGAACTCCAGCCGGATGAGTTCCCCGCGGGGACCCGCGGTCACGACGATCTCGAGGAACGGTTCCGCCCATTCGGCCTTCGCGACCGTATGCCAGGGGATCACTCGTCCTGGCAGGTAGAGCGCAGTGCGGGTCGCCGCGACCGGTTTCCGGTGGATGGTGTGCGCGAACGCAAGGGGTTTGTGTCCATCCGGGATACCCAGGGCATCGCGATCTTCGACCGAAGGGCGGTTGCTGCGCAACGCCATTAGCTCTCCCCCAGTGCCTGGCGCAGGAGAGTGCGACGGTAGTCCTCGAGGGCGACTATCTCTCCAAGAAGTTCCTGGGTCTGCTCGGCATCATCGTCGCTGCGTTGCATGCGTCCACGGAGTTCCTCGACGCGGCGGGCGGCATCTCGCTCCAAGAGTCTGGCGATGATGCCCGTGGCGTAGCGGTTGATGGTGCTTTCATCAGCGGGGATCGGATCAACCGAGAGTTCCCGCACCGTGCCCCGCACCTCGTCATCGGGGCAGGCATCCAGCACCGCGTCGATCCAGGCGAGTCCATCGCGCTCGGTATCCGGACCACCGGCCTTCGTGATCGCCGCGTGCACCGCGATCGCACGCGGATGAGTGAAGGCGGACTCCTCGACCGAGCCGTACCACTCGTGCACGTGCCCCGGGTATTGCAGGGCGCACTTCAAGGCCTGGCGCTCGACTATCAGCGTGGGGTCGTTCGGAGCGAGAGGTGCCGAGCGGGCGGGCGATGCCGATGAAGTTCTCCCGAGCGCGCGGGTGACCTCGGCGGCATCCATCCCGAGCCAGCCCGCTAGGCGGCGTGCGTACTCCGGGCGTAGCGCCGCGTCACGGATGGTGTTGATGATGGGTGCGGCCTCGCGCAGCGCCGCAACACGTCCTTCGGCGGTGTTGAGGTCATAGGCGGCGATCGTCTGCCTGATGGCGAATTCGAAGAGGGGCACCTTGTCTTCCACGAGGGCCCGCACCGCCGCGTCCCCCTGCGCCAGACGCAGATCGCAGGGGTCGAGTCCGTCCTTTGCCACCGCGACGTAGGTGTGGGCCATGAACCGCTGGTCTTCGTTGAAGGCCTTGAGTGCCGCTTTCTGTCCCGCGGCGTCGCCATCGAAGGTGAAAATCACCGATCCGCGCATCGTGGCGTCGTCCATAAGGAGGCGTCGCAAGACCTTGATGTGTTCGGCGCCGAAGGCCGTCCCGCACGTGGCCACGGCCGTGGTGACGCCGGCGAGGTGACAGGCCATGACGTCGGTGTAGCCCTCGACCAGGACCACCTGCTGTTCCTTGGCGATCTCGCGGCGTGCCAGGTCGATCCCGTAGAGCACCTGACTCTTCTTATAGAGAGGTGTCTCCGGTGTGTTGAGGTACTTGGGCCCGTCGTCGTCCTCGAGCAGGCGCCGGGCACCGAATCCGACGACATCGCCGCCGAGGTCTCGAATCGGCCAGATGAGTCGGCCGCGAAACCGGTCGTAGATTCCGCGGTTGCCCTGACTTGCGAGTCCGCCCGCGAGGATCTCGGCCTCACTGAATCCGCGGGAGCGCAGGTGCGAGGTGAGCGCGTCCCAGGACTTGGGGGCAAAGCCGACCCCGAAGTGGGTGGCCGCATCGGAGTCGAACCCGCGGTCGGTGAGGAAGGTGCGCCCAACCTGTGCTTCTGGGGTGCCGAGTTGGGTGCGGAAGAACTCCGCAGCAATCGTGTGGGCTTCGACGAGGCGGGTGCGCTGGCCTGTGGACTTGGATACCGCGGCACCGCCCTCGACGTAGCGCAACTGCACACCGGTGCGCCCGGCTAGTTTCTCCACGGCTTCCGCGAAGGACAGGTGGTCGATCTTCTGCAGAAAGTTCAGGACATCCCCGCCCTCGCTGCAGCCGAAGCAGTACCACATGCCGCGGCTGGGAGTGACGTGGAAACTCGGAGTCCGCTCGTCGTGGAAGGGGCAGAGGCCCTTCAGGGACCCTCCCCCGGCGTTCTTCAGCGTGACGTATTCCCGCACCACATCGTCGATCCGGGCCCGCTCACGAACGGCCGCGATGTCCTCGTCTCGGATCCGGCCAGCCACCGGGTCAGTGTAGGTGCGGTTGGATGCACCCATGAGCCTCGATGTGGACAGCCTCCGCGCCGACACCCCCGGGTGCACGCGGGTCATCCACCTCAACAACGCGGGCTCTGCACTCCCCCCGTCCGTCGTCACGGACACCGTCGTCGCCCATCTGCGCCGAGAGGAGGAGATCGGTGGGTACGAGGCCCACGCCGAGGCAGCGGAACGCGTGGCCGCGGTGTCCGATTCGGTGGCGACCCTGATCGGTGCCCGTGCCGATCAGATCGCCCTGGTGGAGTCCGCCACGGCTGCCTGGGATCGAGCCTTCATCACCTTGAAGTACTCAGGAGTCCTGGGCGAGGGTGCCCGCATCCTCGTCTCCTCAGCCGAATACGCCTCAAATGTGATCCCCGTTATGCAGCTTGTGAGCTCACTCGGCTGCTCCCTGGAGTTCATTCCCGAGGACGATTCAGGACTCGTGGACGTCGCGGCCCTTCGCGACATGTTGACCACACCAGCCGCACTGGTCGCCATCAACCACTGTCCCTCCCAGAACGGACTGATCAACGACGCCGAAGCGATCGGAGTCGCCATCCGTGAGTCTGGAAGCAACGCGTACTACCTCCTTGATGCATGCCAGTCCGTCGGGCAGTTGCCGGTGAACGCGTCGGTCATCGGGGCGGATTTCCTGTCCGCAACCGGGCGCAAGTTCCTGCGCGGGCCACGGGGCACCGGCTTCTTATACGCCTCCGATCGCGCCCTCACCGAACTCGAACCGTTTCCCCTCGACCTGCATTCGGCCACGTGGACATCCGGGGGTTACGAGATCCAGCCGGGGGCGCGTCGCTTCGAATCCTGGGAGAAGTCCTACGCAGCGCTGCTCGGCATGGGCGCCGCCGTGGACTACGCCCTGGCGTGCGGGATCGAAGCCCTGCGTTCCCGGATCTCACTGCTGGCCGAATATGCGCGGACCGAGTTGGCGGGGATCGAAGGTGTCCGCGTTCGGGATCGTGGAGGGAGCGCCGCTGCGCGCAGCGGCATCGTCACGTTCACCCTGGACGGCGTTCCGGCAGCAGTTGTCGTGAATCGAATTCGCGACCACGGCATTAATGTGAGTCTTTCGACGCCCGACTATGCGCGCGTGGACTTTGAGACCCAGGGGATTGAAGGTTTAGTTCGGGTTTCACCTCACGCATACAACACCCACGATGACATCACTCAACTGGTGGAAACTGTCTCCGCTATCTCGTGAGGTTTCGCTGCCACGCCACGATGCTCGTATCCGTCAGGCTTGCCACCTGGTCGATGATCACCCGGAAGCGCTCGGCATCCGTGCTCGCTGCCTCATAGGCCGGTCGCAGCCAGGCCTCGAGTGATCGGCCCTCATCGAGGGTGAGGGCGTGCACGACCTCGGCGATGATCTCCCTCTGCCGCGCGTACTCCGCATCGGCACCCTCGCGCCCCATGACGTAGCGCACTGCCATCGCCTTCATGACCGCCACCTCATCGCGTACTTCCTCGGGGACCACGAGGTGAGCGGAGTAGCGGGTGAGCGGTGCATTCGGGAATTCCATCTGGGTGGCGATCTGGGCGGTCACGCAAAACCGACCGATCAGATAGCTGGTGAACCGCTTGAGACCGACGAGTGAGTTCATCGAGCCATCGAAGGAGCGGGGCCAGTACTCGAGGGCGAGGAGCCGTTGGAGTGCGGAGAGCAGACGGGCAGGATCGGCATCCGGTGCGTACCTCTCGTGCGCGATGCGCATGAGGGAGTCCTGCTCGGTGGGACTCGCGAGTGCGGCGGGCTGAATGAGTCCCACATGAATGGCGTCCTCGACGTCGTGCACCGAATAGGCGACGTCGTCGGACCAATCCATGACCTGTTCTTCCAGACAGGTGCGCTCCCCGGGGGCTCCCGTGCGCATCCAGTCGAAGATGTCCGCGTCATCCGGGTAGTAGCCGAACTTGGGATCGCCCGTGCGTCGACCCCAGGGGTACTTACAGGCCGCGTCGAGACTGGCGCGGGTCAGGTTGAGTCCCACACTCACTCCGGTGGCCGGATCGACCACCTTGGCTTCCAACCGGGTGAGCACGCGCAGGGTCTGCGCGTTGCCTTCGAATCCCCCGATCGATGCGCTCAGTCGATTGAGTTCTTCTTCACCGTTGTGACCGAAGGGAGGGTGGCCGAGATCGTGGGCGAGGCCGGCGATATCGACTAAGTCCGCATCACACCCCAGCGCATCCCCGAGTTCCCGTGCCACCTGCGCGACCTCGAGGGTGTGGGTCAGTCGTGTGCGCGGGAAATCCGCGTATCCCGCGGCGAGCACCTGGGTCTTCGCGGCGAGGCGCCGCAGGGCGGAGGAATGCAGGACACGCGCGCGGTCACGCGCGAATCCACTGCGAACGGTTTCCTTGATCGGTTCGACAACGAAGCGTGCGAGATCGGCGTCGTCGTAACCGGGGATCATGCGATGAGACTACGACTCAGGCGAGGATCTCCGGGAGTGACCATCGAGTCCACACGTAGTGACGGAGCAGCGCCATCACCTCGCGCCCGACACCGTCGGAGGTCAGCGCCACCTGCTCCTGGGCCGGTGACATGTGGGCATCGATGCCGTACGCGTTCGCCGTCGCCTGGGCACGCGCCGCATGGGCGGGATCCGTGACGATCGTGGCGCTCGTCCAGCCGAGGTCGCGCAGGACTCGGGCCACGACGCCGAGGGCACCGACGGTGTCGGAACCCGTGGGGAAGGTGACGATGTCGCGGTCCGGGACACCCAGGCCCATCAGATAGTCCCGGGAGACCCGCTCGATGCGATCCGGACCGGCGATCACCACGACGGGGGCGACCCCGGATCGGTAGAGCGCCGCCGCCTGATCGAGCCGGGAGACTCGGGCCTCATCCGGATCCCCCCAGGTGCGGGCCGGGTTGAGGACGACGAGGGCCTGCGTCGGCGAGCGGTCGTCGACCTGGGCGGTGAGGACCACCTGGAGTGCGGCCCCCACGGGGATCAGGAGGAGTGCCGAGACGAGCAGGGTGCCGAGCCAGGTCCCGAGGCCGCTCACGCCCATCCGCGGGAGAGCCACGGCATGCGGGCGCGCCGTGACGAGGGGAGGGGCAGCCACGCCCCAATGTTCACATTTGTCCCATTGTTATCAGTGGCACCACACCGGGGTGGAGGGCTATTTCACGCACTCGCCGAGGTGGAGGTTCGGGCGGCCAGGGTCGCCCGGCCGGCCTCAAGCCGAGCCACCGGCACGCGCAACGGACTGCACGAGACGTAGTCCAGGCCCACCCGATGGAAGAAGTGGATCGACCGCGGGTCCCCACCGTGCTCCCCGCACACGCCCATCTTCATCCCCGGGGAGGCGGCCCGGCCCTCCTCCACCGCGATCTGGACCAGACGCCCCACGCCGATCTCGTCGAGGGTCTCAAAGGGAGAGACGGTGAAGACACCCATGCTCAGGTAGGCCGCGAAGAACGCCGCCTCGACGTCGTCACGCGAGAACCCCCAGGTGGTCTGCGTCAGGTCGTTCGTGCCGAAGGAGAAGAAGTCCGCCCTCCGCGCGATGCTGCCTGCACGCAATGCAGCCCGGGGCAACTCGATCATGGTTCCGATCGCGAGATCGAGCTGCATTCCGTTCGCGGCACCGACGTCGTGGAGCACCTCCTCGATCGAGGCGCGGATGAATCGCAACTCATGCGCCGAACCGACGAGGGGAACCATGATCTCGACTTGGGGTGCGCCGCCGCGGCGTCGCACCTCGCACACAGCCTCGGCCAACGCCCGCGTCTGCATGACGTAGAGCCCGGGAATGACCAATCCGAGGCGAACACCGCGGAGTCCGAGCATGGGATTCGATTCGTGCAACCGATTCACCGCCGCGAGGAGCTCGACATCCTCAGTTGTCGTGGTGCCATCCCGTTCGGCGAGGGCGGTGCGCACCATCAACTCGGCGCGATCGGGGAGGAATTCATGCAGCGGCGGATCGAGCAGCCGGATCGTTACCGGACGATCCCCCATGGCCTCGAGGATCTCGATGAAGTCCGGCCGCTGCAGTTCCAGGAGTGCATCGATGGCCCGCTGCTGCTCGTCCGGTGAGCTGGCGAGGATGATGCGCTCGACATAGACCCGGCGATCACCGAGGAACATGTGTTCGGTGCGGCACAGACCGATTCCTTCCGCTCCGAAACTCACCGAGCGCGCGGCGTCTGCACCGTTGTCTGCATTGGCGCGCACGCGCATCCGACGCGTGGCATCGGCGTGCTCCATAACCCGGTGGACGGCGCGCACGAGATCGGCGTCCGACTCCCCCAGGCCCGCGAGTCCCTGCTCCAGGCCGAACTCGAGGTACCGGGCGACCGGTGACTCGATCACCGGCACCGAGCCGAGATACACCTCGCCGCTTGATCCGTCGATCGAGATGACGTCGCCCTCGACGATCATCGTCCCGTTTGCCGATGCGCGCCGGGCATCGACCTCGACCACCAGCTGGTCAGCACCAGCGACGCACGTGCGTCCCATGCCGCGCGCGACGACGGCCGCATGGGACGTCTTCCCCCCACGGGAGGTGAGGATCCCCTCCGCGGCGATCATCCCCCCGAGATCGTCCGGGTTGGTTTCGCGACGCACGAGGATGACCTTTTCCCCGCGGTCCGCCCACTCCTCGGCCGTGGCCGAGTCGAAGACCGCTCGCCCGACGGCCGCACCCGGGGACGCGGCCATCCCCGTCACGAAGTGCGTGCGTAGCGACTCCGGATCGAACTGCGGGTACATCAACTGGGTGAGTTGCGCACCCGTCACGCGCATGACGGCCTCATCCATGGTGATGACACCCTCATCGACGAGTTGGACGGCGATGCGGAACGCCGCCGCCGGGGTGCGCTTGCCGATGCGGGTCTGCAGCATCCACAACGTCCCCTGCTCCACGGTGAACTCGATGTCGCAGAGGTCGCGGTAGTGGGATTCGAGCAGGTCCATGGTGCGCAGGAGTTGGTCGTGGGCCGCGGGATCCAGGGCCTTCATCTCATCCAGGCTCAGGGTGTTGCGGATCCCAGCGACCACGTCCTCACCCTGGGCATTGGGCAGGTAGTCGCCATAACTCCCCCGGTGACCCGTGGCCGGGTCACGGGTGAAACACACCCCGGTGCCCGAGGTCTGCCCGAGGTTCCCGAACACCATCGTGCAGATGTTCACGGCGGTTCCCAGGTCGTCGGGGATGTCTTCGCGCCTGCGGTAGATCACGGCGCGTTCGGTGTTCCACGACGCGAAGACCGCGGTTACGGTCGCGGCCAATTGGGCACGCGGATCCTGGGGGAACGGTGATCCCGAGCGCTCCTCGATGATCTCCTTGTAGCGCGCGACCACCTGCTCGATCTGTTCGGCCGAGAGGTCCGAATCCGATGTGACCCCGGCATCCGCACGCGCCTTGTCCAGGCAGAGTTCGAACTGGTGTCCCGAGATCCCGAGGACGGTCTTGCCAAACATCTGGATGAGGCGTCGATACGAGTCGTAGGCGAAACGACGATCCGCAGATGCGCGGGCGAGGCCTTCGACGGTCTCGTCGTTGAGACCGACGTTGAGGACCGTCTCCATCATTCCCGGCATGGAGAACTTCGCACCCGAGCGCACACTGACCAGCAGAGGCCGTTCGACCGAACCGAAGGTGCGCCCCGTCGTCGACTCCAATCGTCCGATAGCCGCCTCGATCTGCGCCGGGAGCTCGGCCGGACTCGCTCCGGTGTCCAAGAAGACCCGGCAGGCCTCCGTGGTGATGGTGAAACCCGGGGGAACGGGGAGACCCAACCGGGTCATCTCCGCGAGGTTGGCACCTTTGCCACCGAGCAGGTCGGCCTGCGACCGATCACCCTCGGTGAAGTCGTATACATAGGTGTGGGTTGCCGTCACACCCCCACCACACACCATGCAAACGTTGTGATGCCACACGAACAGGGTGTTTCGTCGAAGTGAGGTGCGTCACCCGCCACTCACGGACAGTTCCGCCTCCGCCACAGCGCCCCACTGGTCGACGGCCACCTCCGGCGAATCCAGCCATCCCTCGGGGAGGCTCGGCGGTCGCCCACCGGAGGTGCGGCCGCGGGGACCGGCACCGACCTCGGCGTTGAACCGCTGGTCGGGGTCGATCTGGGCAAGCAGGTCGTCGAGTTCCTCGAGCGTGGAGACCGTCCCCAGGGATTGCCGGACGGCCTGCCGAACGCTGAAGCCCTTCAGGTACCAGGCCATGTGCTTGCGCATATCCCGGCATCCCTTCCTCTCTCCATAGTCCGAGCAGAGGAGTTCGGCATGGCGACGCAGGGTGGCGATCACCGTGCGCACATCAGGATCGTCGGGAATCGGCTCACCGCGGAAGGCAGCCACGAGTTGGCCGAAGAGCCACGGCCGGCCCAGACAACCGCGACCCACGACTACCCCATCGCACCCGGTGCGCGCGACCATGGCGAGTGCGTCCAGCGCGGTCCAGATATCCCCGTTGCCGAGGACAGGTGTGTCGGGGAGTTCCTCCTTGAGGCGCGCGATGGCATTCCAGTCCGCGCGCCCCGAGTACATCTGCGCAGCGGTGCGTCCGTGGAGTGAGACCCAGGCGACACCCGCCTGCGCCGCACTGCGACCCGCCTCAAGGTACGTGAGGTGATCATCGTCGATACCCATACGCATCTTGACCGAGACGGGCACGCGATCATCGGCGGCCGCAACGACCGCCTGCACGATGCGCGCGAACAAGTCACGCTTCCACGGCAAGGCACTTCCGCCGCCCTTGCGAGTGACCTTCGGAACCGGGCACCCGAAGTTCAGGTCGACGTGGTCGGCGCGATCCTCCTCGACGATGATGCGCGTGGCGCGGGCCATGACATCGGGATCCACGCCGTAGAGCTGCACCGATCGGGGGTTCTCATCCTCGGCAAAGGTGACCATGTCCATGGTGGTGGCGTTGCGCTCGACCAGTGCCCGGGACGTCACCATCTCCGATACATAGAGTCCTGCGCCCTGTTCGCGGCAGAGGCGCCGAAAGGCGCGATTGGTAATCCCCGCCATCGGAGCCAACACCACCGGCGGATCGATGACGGTGTCGCCGACCACCAGGCCCTCAATTGAGGTCGCGACACTCACACTGCATTCTCCCATCACCCGCTACGTACGGCAGACTCCCTCCCGGCAGAAGGGGCCTCATGACCGAAGTGGCAGTAGCCCTGACCGGCAAACGGCGATGGATAGCACTGGTCTTCCTGGCCCTCGGGGTCTCGATGATCATCCTCGACGCGACGGTGGTCAACGTCGCCATCCCGACGATGATCACCGATCTCGGACTCACCACAACCGATGCCGAGTGGGTGAATGCGTCCTACGCACTTGCCTTCGCGTCGCTGCTGATCCTCTTCGGCCGACTCGCTGACCGCTTCGGCCGTAAGCGCATCTTCGTACTCGGCGTGATCATCTTCACCGCCGCCAGCGCACTTGTCGCCGCATCGGGCGGAGCGGTGGAACTGGTCGGCGCGCGACTGCTTCAGGGCATCGGTGGGGCGATGATCCTGCCGAGCTCGCTGTCCATCATCAACGCCGTCTTCACGGGCAAGTCGCGCGCTGTGGCGTTCGCGGTGTGGGGCGGAACCATCGGCGGCATGGCCGCGCTCGGCCCGCTCGTCGGTGGATGGCTCACCACCTACGCCTCATGGCACTGGGCGTTCCTTATCAACGTTCCGATCGGGATCATCGTGATCCTGGGTGTCCTCAGCGTCGTGCCCGAGACCCGTGACGTGCTCGGCCGCAAGGGCCTCGATGTGCCCGGCACGCTGCTCGTCACGTTCGGGCTCATCGGACTCGTCTTCGCGCTGATCGAGGGCCAGCGCTACGGCTGGGTCATCTCCACCCAGGACTTCGTCATTGGGAGTATCACCTGGCCGAAGGGCTCGATCTCCCTCGTCTTGGTCTCCGGTGTACTCGGCGTCGTTCTCCTGGCACTCCTCCTCGTCGTCGAGTCGCGACGTGTTCGCGCAGGCAAGATCGTCGTGCTCGACCTGCGGCTGTTCCGGATCAGGACCTTCGGCGCCGGTAACGCTGTCGCCCTCATCGTCAGCCTCGGCGAGTTCGGGCTCCTGTTCGCCCTCCCCCTGTTTCTTCAGGCCACCCGTGGCTACGACGCACTGCAGACTGGCGTGATCCTGCTCGCCTTGGCGATCGGTTCCTTTGTCGCATCGGGGATGGGTGCACCCCTTTCCCAGAGATTCGGACCGGTGCGCGTCTTGCAACTGGGCATGCTGCTGGAAGCCATCGGCATCTTCGGCCTCGCGTTCGTGCTCTCCACCACGATCACCGGATGGGGAATGGCGCCCTGGTTGTTCATCTACGGTCTCGGAGTGGGTTTCGCCACCGCGCAACTCACGGGCGTGATCCTCTCGGAGATCCCGGTTGCGGAATCCGGTCAGGCGAGTGCCGTGCAGTCCACCTCACGCCAGGTGGGTGCGGCGATCGGCACCGCGATCATCGGCACCACGCTGATCCTCGGACTGGGCAATGTGGCCAGCCAACTCACCGACCGCGGCGTCCCGGCCGAACAGGCCCAGCAGATCTCCGACGTCGTGTCCTCCTCCGCGGGCCAGGCGATACCCGCACTGGCCCAGCAGCCCGACGGGGACGTCATCACCGAGGCCGCGTCCGCCGGCTTCGCCCACGCGATCACGCTCGTGGCCTTCGTCGCGGGTGCCTTCGTCCTGCTCGGCTTCCTCGCCAGCCTCGTCCTGCCACGCAATGCCGCGCGCGTGTTGAGCGAGGGCTACGCCCCGCCGGGCGGCTAACGCCCCCTGGACCGCGCCGAGCCGTGCTACAGTGAATGACAATCGTTTTCAATAAGGAGTGCCATGAACAGGACCGAACTCGTCGCCGCAGCTGCCAGCGTCTCCGGACTCCCCCAGGGAACTGTCGATACTGCTTTGAAGGCTGTCCAGGACGCGATTACCGCTGCGATTTCCCGAGGGGAGAAGGTCGCGATCCCCGGTTTCCTCACCCTCGACGTTGCCCAGCGCGCGGCACGCACGGGCCGAAATCCGCGCACCGGTGAGGAATTGCGGATCCCTGCCCGGACGGTGGTTCGGGTGACCGCGGGTCAGGCGCTCAAGCGTGCCGCCGATGGTTCCTGAACCTGGTTCCTCCGCCGCAACGATCGATCAACGCGGGATCCCCACGAATGCGTGCGTGGTGTGCGGATGCAACATCCTCGTCATTCGAGCTGTATTCGAGGACTACGAACTTGCGGGCTACCTCCTCGATGCCGAGTGTGCATGTTGTGGCAGCCCCGTCACGGCACCGTGCCCACTTGATCGGCCGGATGAGTATTAACTCGGTGGCAGGCGCGTGGACAACCACCCGGTGAGCGCATCGATGCCGATCCGCTCCTGGGTCATGGTGTCGCGATCCCGCACGGTGACCGCGGAATCCTCGAGGGTGTCGAAGTCCACGGTGATGCAGTACGGAGTGCCGATCTCGTCCTGACGGCGGTAGCGACGACCGATGGCGCCTGCGTCGTCGAAGTCCACATTCCAGCGCTTACGCAGCTCCTGGGCGAGGTCGCGTGCCTTCGGTGAAAGGTCGGCATTCCGGGAGAGCGGAAGAACGGCCACCTTCACCGGGGCCAGGCGCGGGTCGAGGCGCAGCACGGTCCGAGTGTCGACGCCGCCCTTCGAATTGGGCGCCTCATCCTCGTCGTAGGAATCGAGCAGGAAGGCGAGCACGGCGCGGGTCAGCCCCGCCGCAGGCTCGATGACGTAGGGAACCCACCGCTCGTTCGTGTCCTGATCGAAGAACGAGTGATCGGTGCCCGAGTTCTCACCATGCGTCGTGAGGTCGAAGTCGGTGCGGTTGGCGATGCCTTCGAGCTCGGCCCACTCGCTCCCGGCGAAACGGAACCGGTATTCGATATCCACAGTCCGCTTGGAATAGTGGCTGAGCTTCTCCTTCGGGTGCTCGAAGAACCGCAGGTTCTCCGGGTTGATGCCGAGATCGACGTACCAGTCCCAGCGGTTCTTCAACCAATACTCGTGCCACTCTTCATCCGTGCCGGGTTTGACGAAGAACTCCATCTCCATCTGCTCGAATTCACGGGTGCGGAAGATGAAGTTGCCCGGGGTGATCTCGTTGCGAAAGCTCTTGCCCGTCTGACCGATGCCGAACGGAGGCTTCTTGCGCGCCGCGTTCATCACGTTGAGGTAGTTCACGAAGATGCCCTGGGCGGTCTCCGGGCGCAGGTAATGGACGGCGCCTGCGTCCTCGACAGGTCCGACGGTGGTGCGGAGCATCCCGTTGAAATCCTTGGGCTCGGTGAAGTCACCCTTGGTGCCGCAGTTCGTGCACGTGATCTCCGCCAGGCCGGTGGCCGCCTCATGACCGTGCTTCTCGGCGTAGGCCTCGAGCAACTGGTCCGCACGCCACCGCTTGTGGCACTTCTTGCACTCGGTGAGGGGATCGACGAAGGCGTCCACGTGTCCGGAGGCCACCCACACCTGGGGAGCCAGGATGATCGACGAGTCGATCCCGACGACGTCATCGCGTCCACGCACCATGTGCTGCCACCACTGCCGGCGGACGTTCTCCTTGAGTTCGACCCCGTTCGGACCGTAGTCCCATGCCGAGCGGGTGCCACCGTAGATCTCGGAGGACGGGAAAACGAATCCTCGACGCTTGCACAGATTCACCACAGAATCGACACGATCGGCCATCACGCACTCCTCTCAGAGCGCGGGGGCGCTCCACTCCGGCTGGCTGTCGGCGGCGACCCGAGTCTAGGTGATCATCGAATTCCTCTGCGGCGCTGACGCGGGGCGGGAGAATGGGCTATGGCCAGCGAGCGCCCCACCATCCGCCGCTCACTCGTGCAGTTCGACTTCAGTCGCGCGGAGTGGGCGGATGCGATCCGCGGCACCGCGGTGGCGAGCGTCATCCTGGTCGTCCTCGTTGCGATAGGGCGGATGGATCTCGTCCTCCCGGTCAGTATCGGGGCGGTGTTCACGGCGGTCGCTGAGTCGGGGCTCCCCTTCGGACGTCGCTGGCGCACGATGCTGTGGACCACCCTCTGGTTGATGGTGGCCATGGCCCTCGCGGTCACAATCTCCGGCTCGATCCTGCTCACGATCGTTCTCACGGTTCCCGTGGCCCTCGTCTGCGGGGCGGTCGGGTATCTCGGTCCGCGTGCTGCGATCACGGGGATGTTGTCGCTCGTGGTGTTCGCGGCGTATGCCGGCATTCCGATGCAGGCCGCTCAGGCACCGTCGGAAGCCCTCCTCATGGGACTCGGCGGACTGATCCAGACCTTCGCGTGCGTGGTGATGGGGGTCATCCGTCACCGCGGGAAGATCCCACCGCCGGATCCCGTGCACCATCCCAGTGTTCGGACACTCCGCACGGAGCAGCAAGCATTCCTGCGCCACGGCATCCGGCTGGCGATCCTCATGGTGATCGCCACCACCGTCTCGGAGTTGTGGTCGATCCCCCACGCCTATTGGCTGCCGGTGGCCGTTGCATGGATGACCAAGCCCGACCGCAATGGCACGGTGACGCGGGTGGTGCAACGCGTCGCGGGGACGGCCCTCGGTGTCGCCATCATCGGTCTGCCCGGATGGCTGCTCGGGACCAGCAGCACGTTCTACGTGCTTTTCGCCATCATCGGGTCGACGATCGCCATCGCATTCATCTGGGTGAACTACGACGTCGGGGTGTCCGGTGTGACGATCTGGATCCTGGCCATGATCGGTTTCGCCCATGACCCCCTCGACGAGGATCTCGCCCTGCGACTCGGGCTCACCGTTGCCGCGGCACTGTTGGTGTACATCGGCACCTTCCTCTGGAGGCTGAAACCCCTGCACTAACGTGCGCGCGTGACTCCGCGCGGATGGTTCCTCCTGCTGTCCCTCGGACTGATCTGGGGAATCCCATATCTGTTCATCAAGATCGCCGTGGAGACCTTCTCCCCGGGAGCGCTCGTGTTCCTACGAGTCGCCATTGCCGGTGTCATCCTCCTTCCCATCGTGCTCGCCAAGGGTCAATGGCGATCCCTCGCCGGCCACTGGCGATGGGTGATCGCCTTCGCCCTCGTCGAGATGGCGTTCACCTGGACTGCCCTGAACTGGGCGGAGCAGCGGATCACCAGTTCCCTCGCCGCACTGCTGATCGCCCTCGTTCCGATCGTCACCGCGATCCTGGCCCGGTTCGTCGGGCTGGATGACCGACTGACGGGCAGCCGTGTGATCGGACTCATCATCGGCTTCGCGGGGGTCGGAGTACTCGTTGGGTTCGACCTCACCGGAAGCGACCTCCCGGCACTCGCCGCCATGGTGATCGTCGTGCTCGGCTACGCGCTTGGTCCGATCATCGTGGATCGGAAGTTGGGTGAGCTGCCGAGCCTCGCCGTAATCGCCGCGGCCATGGCCGTGAACACGATCCTCTTCGCACCCATCGCAGTGCTCACATGGCCCACCGAACCGATACCCGCAAGCGCCTGGGTGTCGGTGCTGATCCTCGGCGCGATCTGCTCGGCGCTCGCGTTCATCGTTTTCTTCGGGTTGATTGCGGAGGTCGGCCCCTCGCGGACGACGCTGATCACGTACATCAATCCGGTCGTCGCCGTGGTGCTCGGCATTCTGATCCTCTCCGAACCCCTGACGCTCGGGATGGTCGCGGCGCTGCCGCTGATCCTCCTGGGATCGTGGTTGGCCACCAGGCGCGCCCCCGCGCTGGAGAGCGAACCCCATCCCTGACCGGCGTGGGTGGAGCATGAAAAACGTCCCGGTAGACATGATGGACGCGTGACCGATACCCAGGAGTTGGCCGAGGAAGCCGGAAGCGAGGGCAACCTCGGGTACGAGATCTTCATGGCAGGACTCTCGATCCTGTCCATCGTGAACCTCGGCCTGTTGATCTTCGTCCGGGATGCGACCCTCGCCGATGTCATCATGGTGATGAACCTCATCCTCACGCTGATCTTTCTGTTGGACTTCATCGTCCGCTTCATCAAGGCGCCATCCAAGAAGGAGTACATGGGCCGTGGTGCTGGGTGGGCGGACTTGATCTCCGCGCTGCCCTTCCAGCAAACCAACATCCTGCGTCTGTTCCGACTCATCCGCGTCTATCGCTTGATCGGCACCTACGGCATGCGACGGGTGGGTCAGGCACTGATCAAGGAGCGGGCGGAGACCGCCCTACTCATGCTGCTCCTCATCGGCATGCTCGTCCTGGAATTCGGCAGCCTCGAAATGCTGCGCCTGGAACAGAACGTCCCGGGGGCCAACATCACTTCGGCATCCGACTCCCTGTGGTACGTCATCGTGACCATGGCGACGGTCGGGTATGGGGACGAGTACCCCATCACGGATCAAGGGCGCATCATGGGCTCGTTCATCATCGTCGTCGGCGTCGGCATATTTGGAACCTTGACCGGTTACCTCGCCAATCTCTTCCTCACCCCGATGCGCCGGAGGGTTGCGAAGCAGGACACCCTGGAGAGTCGCTACGAGGAATTGAAGAAGTTAAGCGCACAACAGCAACAGGCACTCGACGAGCTTGGCGAGATGATCAGACGTACGTGAGCACCGAGTGGAGCTGAGGGGATTCGAACCCCTGACCCCCTCCATGCCATGGAGGTGCGCTACCAACTGCGCTACAGCCCCGGTGGGACACGGCAGCGTACCTGAAGGTCGACTATCGGTCGTCGGCCAGGGCTGGTTGCGGAAGCGAACCGGCGTTGTACTCCTGAAGGCGCCAGCCCGTGGCGTCCTCGCGCACCACGGACCACGCGCAATTGCTCAGAACGCCGAGGCAGGACCAGTGGTCCGGGGGCAACCCGAGAAGTGATGCGATGGCGGCACGCGCGGCGCCGCCGTGCGTGGCGATGATCAGCGTCCCCCCCTCCGGGACATGCGCGAGCTCGCGCTCGATGGCCCGCACCATGCGCTCGGCCACTTCCACGCGGGTCTCACCGCCCCCGGGCCGCGCATGGGA
>Ga0169931_10004246_pt1 | contig 22383 bp, 21 predicted proteins | sample Kivu_15m_20L_FD_129675 | JGI IMG/M metagenome (GOLD analysis project Ga0169931, IMG submission 129675) | Freshwater microbial communities from Lake Kivu, Western Province, Rwanda to study Microbial Dark Matter (Phase II) - Kivu_15m_20L... | ecosystem: Environmental > Aquatic > Freshwater > Lake...
ACCTTAGGTAATCAAAGAAATCTTCCAATCACTATCGAAGTGCGAATTGGTGATCGAATGGTTTTTCATGCCTCCCTTGAAGGTTCAAAACCTGAACACAATTGGTGGATAAACCGTAAAGCTGCTGTTGTTATGTTGAAGCAACACTCAACTATGTATGAACGAGTCTCTGCAGAAGAGCGTGGGGTAGATTGGCATAAAGAGAATAAACTACAGGATCAAACACACGCAATTCACGGAGGTGCTATCCCTTTGATCACGGATGAAGGCTTTCAGGGTATTTTCATTGTTAGTGGGCTGCCCCAAGTTGAGGACCATTTATTTGCAGTAGAGGTCCTAACTGAGTTTTTAGCTCGCAAAGGTGAAACAAATTAATGGGTCAGGTTTGGGTTGCAGGTGAGGTGTTAATTGATTTAGTTCCAAAGAATGCTACTCGAAAGCCTATTGTTGGCGGTGGGCCAGCAAATACAGCAAAAGCGCTAGCAAAACTTGGTATTGATACTCAGTTTATCGACGGAATTTCATCTGATCGGTATGGCCAAATGGCAAAAACTGAGTTGATGACTGCAGGTTTAAAACTTGATTACGTAAAGTATTCAGACAAGCCAACCTGTTTAGCAATCGTTTCACTTAGCGAGTCAGGATCAGCTAGCTATGAGTTTGTAATTGAAAATACCGCCACCTTTGACTTTACTTGTGATTGGCTACCAAATCCTAAAACTGATCGGCCATCACTACTTCATGTCGGTACTCTTGCAACAATAATCGAGCCAGGTTCATCTGCGTTGTTTGAATGGACGCAATCTGTAGCAAAGTTTGCACCAATAGTTTTTGATCCAAATATTAGGCCAGCTGTGATAAGTGATCGTGATCAATATGTGATGCAAGTTGATCGGTGGGTAGCAATCTCATCTGTAGTTAAGGTAAGTGATGATGATTTAATGTGGCTTTATCCATCCCTTGATATTGAGCAGGTTGTCAACGATTGGCTCAAAAAAGGTCCATCCATAATTGTGGTTACACATGGTGACAAAGGATTAACTGGTTACCGAAAAGACGAAATGATAATTGCTGATTCGGTAAAAGTTAAGGTTGCTGACACGGTTGGTGCCGGGGACACCGTGGGTGCAATTTTGGTTGAGGCGATTGTTAAGGATGGTTTAGAGAGTTTGACAGGTCAAAGACTAGAAACCATGCTTAAAAGGGCTGCAAAGGCTGCTGCCATCACTGTTTCTAGGGTTGGGGCTAATCCACCAATATTTCAGGAGCTTGAGTAATTGCTAAATATTGATTCAAATCAAATATCAATTGCAATTGATTTAGATTAGGAAGCACGTCTTTCATCTGCACAGTGGCGAGATTTGCAGTTCCTTTTCGTGGACCGCATTAAACATGGGTTTGGTTAGCCATGATTCCCTGGGCTGGAAGAATCAAAGATGAAATTATTATAGATTCATAGGGTAATAAGCTCCAACTACCAAATAACTTTGACCCTCCACATGGATTAATGGGATACGGCGCCCAATTCTCTTGGGAGGATATTGGCGGTGGCCAGTAATTCTTAGATCTGCCTTCACCCTTTAATGGTGCAACAGTCACGGAAAGTAATGAGATTTTAGATAATGCAATTCGTTGATCAATTGATCACGAGGCAAATGTATGTGATCTGCCGGTAACACTAGGTTTTCATCCATGGTTTGCCCAAGCGATAGGTAAAGGAGATTCAGCTGAATTTTTATTTGCTACCAACACGATGTTTAAAAGAGATGTTGATTACTTACCAACTGATGAAATCATTACGCCAACCAACCACCATGGGATGACACATGTGTGAAAAATAAAAGCGTTGCTGAAATCATTTGGCCAGGCACGGTCAGGTTTAAAATGGAGTGCGATACGTCCTACTGGATGGTTCATAGCTCGGATGAGGATGGTATTTGCATTGAACCAGTAACAACACCGCCTGATGCACAAAACCTTGGCATAGAAGGCGATACATATATTGAATGTTTGATTACTTTCGACGAAGATCGTTAATCTAAATATTTGTTTTTGATAGTATTATGTCGGTATTGATTAAAAAGAAAGGGCTTATGGATTTTATAAATTCTTATATTGATTATGTGGTTACCACAGCCAAGAACTTGAATATTTCCAAGATTCAATCATGTGTTGATGCTCTCAAACATATTCGTAAAACGGAGGGCAGAGTTTTTGTACTTGGCATGGGCGGAAGCGCAGCAAATGCTAGTCACATGGTGAATGATCTTCGCAAAATCTGCAACATCGAAGCATACGCACCGACAGATAACGTTTCGGAATTTAGTGCATCTTGTAATGATGAAGGTCTAGGCAGTTACTTCCCAAGATGGTTGATGACAAGTAAGATCACATCAAAAGATGCAATCTTTATCTTATCTGTAGGTGGCGGAAATAAGGAGTTCAATATTAGTATGGAATTGGTTAATGCTATTGATGTTGCAACAGCGCAGGGCGCGAAAGTACTTGGCATTGTAGGAAGAGATGGTGGCTATGCTGTTAAAAGCTCTAAAGATGTTATTTTAATTTCCACAGTCATTCCTAGTCTAGAAACACCTCTTGTCGAAGGATTTCAAGGAGTAATCTGGCATGGAATTGTCTTTCACCCCGACCTAAAACTACAAGAATCAAAATGGGAAAGCGCTACTCGAATAACTTGATCTCTAAAACTGCAGTTTTTCTGGATCGAGATGGAGTTATTACGATCCCATTAAAAGCTAATGGGAAAGGTTATGCACCTCGATCCATGAGTGAGTTTAAATTGTATAAGGAAAGCGACTTTTCTATAAAAAGAATAAAACTCCTTGGATACTTAGCAATAGTAGTCTCTAATCAACCAGATGTGGCAAATGGACTTCTTGAAGAGTCAGTTTTAGAGCAAATGAATAAAAAGATTTTACTAGAATTAGAAATTGATGAAGTAAAGAACTGTATTCATAACCAAACACTCGAATGTTTTTGTAGAAAGCCTAAGGCTGGAATGATTTTGAATGCAGCGAGTAAATGGGATATCGATCTAAATAAAAGTTGGATGGTAGGCGATAGGGACAGCGATATTGAATCTGGCAACAAGGCTGGTTGCAGAACTATATATATAGACAGAGGCTGGAAAGGAGAAACGGGGTACAACTCAGATTTTATCTGTAGCTCTTTACCTGAAGCAGTCGATTTAATAGCTAAGTTCACTATCTAAAATTAGCAAATCCTTATAAAATCTTTAAGTGGTAATGTATATTGGTCTAATGATCTCAAAAATTCAAGACTTAAAAATTAAGATTTTCCTAGATAGCGCAAGTACAGATGAAATTTTTGATTACTACCTAAACTCTAAGCTTAATGTTCAAGGTTTTACTACTAATCCAACTCTTATGAAGAATTCAAAAGTTAAGGACTATAAAGGATTTGCCAAGGAGATACTGAGTGAAATTAAAGATATGCCAATTTCATTTGAAGTATTTGCTGATGATTTAGCTGAAATGAAAAAACAAGCAATAGTACTTGCAGGGCTTGGCACAAATGTTTGCGTTAAAATACCTGTTACGAATACTAAAGGTGTATCTACTCATAAGTTGGTATCAGAATTGAATAAAGAAGGTGTAACTTGCAATGTGACGGCAATTATGACCATTCAACAAATTCAGCAAATTACTGCAACTCTTGATTCAAAAGTTCCAATAATACTTTCTGTTTTCGCGGGCAGAATTGCTGATACAGGTAGAGATCCGATGCCTATTCTGAAAGAAATTTGCAACAATGTGATATCAAAGCGTAATATTTCGATTTTATGGGCAAGCACTCGCGAATTATTGAACATTTTCCAGGCCGAAACCTCAGGATGTCATATTATTACAGTCACTTCTCAACTCTTAAAGAAAATGGATAATATTGGAAAAGACTTAAATCAGCTTTCAATTGAAACTGTGAAAATGTTTTATAACGATGCGAGTAGTGTTGGTTACTCAATTTAACAAAAGTATAGAAATGGGTTCTATTAGATGAAAATTTTTATAACTGGAGGAGCTGGGTATTGTGGCGCAAGGATGGTTCCCCAGTTGTTGGAACTTGGTTACGGTGTAACGGTTTATGATAAGTGTTTTTTTGGAAGCAATTTTCTTCCCATAGGAGCTCCAAAATTTCACTTAATTTATGGTGACATTCGAGATACCAATTTTCTTGAAAAAAGTTGTTTAGATCACGATGTTTTTTTGAATTTGGCATGTATTTCAAACGATGCAAGCTTTGAGTTAAATGAAGCACTCTCTACTAGTGTTAATTTAGATGCATTTCTTCCAATGGTGCAGGCTGCGAAACGATCTGGAATTAAAAGATTTATTTATGCGTCATCAAGTTCAGTTTATGGGGTATCTGATGCTCCAGAAGTAACAGAAGATCACCCCCTTGTCCCATTGACGCTTTATAACAAGTATAAGGGCATGTGCGAACCGCTACTTTTTTCTGAGTCACAAGACAGTTTTGTGACGGTTGTTTTTAGACCAGCTACCGTGTGTGGATTTAGCCCCCGGCAGCGTCTAGATCTCTCTGTTAATATCCTAACGAACCAGGCAGTTAATAAAAACCAGGTAACTGTTTTTGGTGGAGCGCAACGCCGCCCGAATATCCATATTCAGGATTATATTGATGTTGTTAAACTCTTTATTACCGCCCCTAGCGAGAAAATTCAAAGACAAGTGTTTAATGTTGGGAATGAGAATTTAACTATTTCTGAAATTGCAGAGATTGTCTGTAAGGTAGTTATCCGCAATTTTCCTGAAAAATTGAACATTGAAACAACAAAATCAGTAAGTAATGACAATAGAAGTTATCATATTAATTCAGATAAAATTGCAAATATTTTGGGCTTTAGAGCGACACGAACAGTAGAGGATGCTGTACAAGAACTTTGTGAAGCTTTTAAAAATGATCTGCTTCCAAATAGTCTGACCGATGATAAGTATTTCAATGTCAAAACCCTCAAAAGCATAGGAATTTCATGATACCAAGTAAGACCGTCGCTATAGTTACGGGTGGTGCAGGATTTATCGGCAGCCATATCGTTGATTTACTCCTTAGCCAAGGAGTTGAGGTTCGAGTTATAGATAACTTAACTGGTGGTCGCCTCGAGAATCTTGAAGATCATAAGAATAATTCTTCACTTAGTTTTTTTAATTTGGATATTACAACCGTTGCGACTGATCATTCAATTTTCCAAGGCGTAAGGTGGATTTTTCATATGGCAGGTATTGGCGATATTGTCCCATCTATGGAAAAACCATTAGATTATTTTCACACGAATACTTTTGGAACTGCGAGAATTGCTGAGGCAGCAAGAAAAGCCCAGGTTGATAAAGTTGTTTATGCAGCATCTTCGTCATGTTATGGAATCGCACCTATTCCTACTGATGAACAAGCGCCTATTGACCCACAATATCCATATGCATTGACTAAATACCTAGGGGAGCAAACTTTGCTCCACTGGCATCAAGTTTATGGGCTACCTGTTAACTCAATACGAATTTTTAATGCATATGGCACTCGGTCTCGTACATCGGGCGCATACGGCGCAGTTTTTGGCGTTTTTTTACGTCAAAAATTAGCTAATAAACCTTTAACTGTAGTGGGCGATGGTAAGCAAAGCCGTGATTTTGTATATGTAACAGATGTAGCAAAAGCATTTGTTTTAGCAGCACAAACTGACAAGGTTGGTGAGATTTATAATGTTGGGTTCGGAAATCCTAGAACGATCAATGATTTAACTCAGATGCTATCTGCAGATATAGTAAGAATTCCTGAGCGTCCAGGCGAACCACAATGCACCTGGGCAGACATAACTAAAATTAGTCGTGATCTTGGGTGGAAGCCTAAAATTAATTTAGAAGTTGGGGTTGCAATGTTGCTTTCTCAAATTTCTTACTGGAATGACGCGCCGTTGTGGGATCCTAAGTCTATTGAAAATGTAACTAAAACTTGGTTTGATTATTTAAGAGGTAAAACAGATCGCGAAGAAACGTCTACATTATGAAATTCGAATACCTAGAGAAATACAAATATAAAGTAAAAACTCCATCAGAATTAGTTGATGTAATTGGAATGTTTCCTCGCGAACTCACATCTATTATGTGCCACGGAGTCTTTGATGTTGTCCATCCTGGCCATCTTCGCCACCTTTCTTATGCTAAAACAAAGGCTAATTTTCTAATTGTCAGCGTGACAGCAGATCGTCATATTAGTAAAGGAATGTATAGGCCGCATGTGCCAGAAGACATGAGAGCACTAAATTTAGCAGCACTAGAAATGGTAGATTTTGTTGTAATTGATCAATCAGCAACCCCACTCGATAACATTCGAATAATAAAGCCAGACTTTTTTGCAAAAGGCTTTGAATATGCTGCCCATAACCTTCCCCTTGCTACCGAAGAAGAATCCAAAGCGGTCGCTGAATACGGTGGAAAGATTTTATTTACGCCTGGCGATCTGGTACTTTCTTCAAGTCGTTTGATTGAAGAACATGCGCCAAATCTTGCAATGGATAAATTAATTTCACTAATGCAAGTTTACAATTTTAATTTTGGCGATATAGAAGAAGTACTAAATAAATTTGACGGTATAAGTGTTCATGTTGTCGGTGATACTATTGTAGACACATATACAGAAACTGTCATGATCGGTGGGCAAACTAAAACTCCTACTCTTAGCGTTCGCTACTTGGAGGATAAATCATATGTGGGTGGTGCCGGAGTTGTGGCTTTGCATTTAAAAGCAGCAGGTGCAAAGGTAACTTTTACAACATTGCTAAGTAACGATGAAATAGGGGTAATGGCAGAAGAAGAACTTTGTAAAGCTGGTGTGATTGTAAACAAAATATCAGAAGATCGCCGTCCAACTACTCAAAAGAATGTAATTATTTGTAATGGGTATCGACTCTTAAAAGTTGATACTTTAGATAACACACCAATATCAAAATTAGTTTCTCATGAATTTAGTCAGAGAATTAAACAAGCTAAAACTGATGTAATTGTCTTTAGTGACTTTCGGCATGGAATTTTTCATAAACAAAATATTGACGACTTAATTGATAGTATACCGTCTGGTGTTTTTAAGGCTGCTGATAGCCAGGTTTCTAGCAGATGGGGAAATATCTGTGATTTCGTAGGTTTTGATTTAATTACCCCAAACGAAAGAGAAGCCCGCTTTTCAATAGCTGATCAAGATTCAATTATTGGACAACTTGCTGGGAGGCTGTTTGATATAACGCAATGCAAAAATCTTATTTTAAAACTTGGCGCACGAGGAATTATAGGTTTAGGGCTTTCAAGCAATAGCACTGAGACAAGAATAATTTCACTTGACTCATTAACAGAAAATCCAGTGGATCCTGTTGGAGCAGGCGATGCCCTAATGGCATATTCAGCCTTAACTTTAAAATTAACTGGGTCTTTGCCTATGGCAGCCATTATTGGGAGCATTGCGGCTGCATGCGAGTCAGATAAAAATGGTAATATACCAATCAAGCGAAGTGATATCTTAGAAAAAATTAAAAGTTTGCAAGTAAGAATGGGCTATTCGATTACATGAGAGTACTTGTTGTCGGTCTTGGAATTCAAGGACGCAAAAGAAGTAAATTGCTTGGGAAAAATTTTATAGCCTCGGTCGATCCTAAATCAGAAGGTGCTACGTATCTCGATATTAGAGCAGCTCCAATTTCCTCTTTTGATTTGGCATTTCTATGTGTGCCGGACGATCAAAAAGTAGAGCTAATTAAATACTGCATAATGCATGGCAAGCACGTTCTAGTAGAGAAACCATTGATCACTGTGCAGGCTGACGAATTGCAAGAATTGGAAATTAGTGCACGAAAATTTGGAGTACTAATATATACAGCATATAATCACCGTTTTGAACCTCACTTCATTGGGATAAAATCAATTCTTGAATCGGATAAGCTTGGTAAAATATTTTCAGTTCGAATGTTTTATGGAAATGGCACATCACAAATAGTTAAGGCAAGTGGGTGGCGTGACAGTGGAATGGGTGTCATCTCAGATCTTGCACCTCATTTACTAGACACTTTATTATTTTGGTTTGGGCCTGGGAAATTGAATCAATTATTTTTACGGTCCCACAATTTTGAAACTGTTGCACCAGATCACGCTTTAATACTTGCAAATTTAAATGATATCTCAATCAAACTTGAGATGTCTTTATGTATGTGGAAAAATTCATTTTTTTGCGATATTATTGGGGATAAGGGTTCCGCCCATATCTCATCATTGTGTAAATGGGGGCCCTCAACATTGACTTATCGAAGCAGAATATTTCCATCCGGAAAGCCAATTGAAGAGGTGAGCACTGTAGAAATTACAGACCCTACTTGGGAATTGGAGCACGAATATTTTTTTCAGCAGGTATTGGGTGGAGTAAAAACTAATTTATCAACCGATCGTTGGATTTTAAACGTGTTAAAAGACCTCGAACCTCTTAAATGAGCTTTACTCGCCCCGTAGTTGGATTTCTTGGACTATCACATTTGCGAATTGTGAGCGCAATTTCATTAGCATCAAAAAAGGTGCACTGCATTGGTGTGGATCTAAATCATAAACTTGTTGGTGATTTATCAAATCAAAAATGGCCGATTAAAGAACCTGGCATGGACGAAGCTTATATAGCTTCAAAAAATTTTCTATTTTTCGATAGTAATTTTGCTGCTTTAGTAAAGTGTGACATCGTATACATAAGCCAGGATGTTCCAACAGATAATGATGGAAAAAGTGACTTAACAATTATTGAAAGTCTAATTCGCAAAGCAGCCCAAAACATACTGCCTGATGCACTAATTATTATTTTATGTCAGGTGCCTCCAGGTTTCTCTCGAAAAATGCAGAAATATCATAAAAATTTGTATTACCAAGTTGAAACCTTAGTTTTTGGTCAAGCTTTCGAACGAGCAATTTTTCCTGAAAGAATTATTATTGGCGCAGAAGATCCTTGTATTCCAATTAGTACAGATTTTCAAATAGTTCTTGACAAATTCTCATGTCCAATCCTTCTTATGGATTTTGAAAGTGCAGAATTTACTAAAATCTCTATAAATGCCTTTCTGGCGGCGTCTATTATAACGACCAATGAATTAAATAGGATTGGTAATACGGTAGGTGCAAAATGGGGTAATGTAAAAAAAGCACTTCAACTTGATAAAAGAATTGGACCGAATGCTTATCTGAAACCTGGGTTAGGGATATCAGGTGGAAACATTGAACGAGATCTTCAAACTTTGGATGATTTAGATCAAAAAGTATCTGGAGAAGCGGGTCTATTTCGTACATATGCATCTCGCTCTAAAAAACAAAAAAATTGGATATTCAATGTAATAAATGATGAAATTTTACAAACGAATAGAAAAGCCAGAATTGGTATACTGGGAGTCACGTACAAGGAGAATACAAATTCCACAAAGAATTCAATTGCCCTAGAGGTAGTTTCTAGATTTTCTGAGAACATAAGTGGCATACATGATCCGTATGCCGAATTACCTCAAGAGTTGGAGGGATTAAAGCGATTTAGATCAGCTCAAGAATGTATTTTGGCATCGGATGTAGTGGCTATTATGACACCATGGAGAGAGTACTATGAAATTGATCTTCGAAAAATTCCAAGAGAGAAGTTAATTTCCTTAATTATTGTAGATCCATATGGAATTCTTGATCATTCATCTATGCCAATGGAAGTTAGAGTTAAAGGATTAAATTAAATGCCTCGTTCAATAGAATTTCCTATTTCTCACCAGACAGCGGGTGGATTCAAGGGAGAAAGAGTTGTAGTAGTAGGTAAGTCAGGCTTTGTTGGAAGTGAAGTAATGAAATTACTTGGAGAGCTTGGTGTTGAGTCATTTGGAGTAGGACGAGAAGAGATAGATTTAGTATCTCAAAAAGCTGTGCAATATTTTGCAAGAGCAATTCATGACTTAGACACAGTTGTGTTTGCTGCTGCGGACGTTCCTGTAAAAAATTTAGATCAATTTGAAAGAAATCTAGTAATGTTAAGATATTTTCTAGAAGGAATTAAGGACTTACGACTAAATCACCTAGTGTATGTCAGCTCAGATGCAGTTTTTGCCGATTCAAAGCTACCCTTAAACGAGAGTTCTTTGCGCGGACCGGAAAATTTACATGGGCTAATGCATCTAGCACGGGAGGTAGTCCTTGAGAACTCTATCCAGCGAGATATCTTATGTATTGTCCGTCCTACTATTATTTATGGCGCCAATGATCCACATAATAGTTATGGGCCTTGTTCGTTCATGCGATTAGCTAAAAGATCTGAGACAATCTTATTGTTCGGAAACGGGGAAGAAAAGCGCGATTTTATTCACATTTCTGATGTGGGAAAAATTATTATAGAGATAATTAAACAGCAGTCTATTGGTGCTTTAAATTTGGTGACCGGATCAACGCATTCTTTTTTAGAGACTGCAAAATTAGTACGTGAAATTACCAATAGTGAATCACAAATAATTTCAAAGCCAAGAGTAGGCCCAATGCCACATAATGGCTATAGACCTTTTTCTGCAGATAATCTTCACAAGGCTTTTCCTCTATTCTCTGCCAAATCTTTGCAAGATGGCTTAATTTCCATGAGAGAAGGTTATTAACTGATTGTGATTTAGTATTAATTAAGAATAAAACTCACCTATAGAGTCAATGACATATTTTAGTTGGGTTTCTTCGAGATATTGGTGTACTGGCAAAGTCAAAATTTTATAAGCTTGGTCTTCTGCAACTGGGAAACTACCTACTCTGTAACCTAGATTAAGCGCTGCAACTTGCAAGTGAAGTGGAATTGGGTAATGAATTTTTGCATCAATTTTTTTCTCCCGGAGGAACTTGATTAAATTGTCCCTGTCCTTACACAAAACCATGTAAAGGGAAAAAGTCTCAACGTCATTAGCCACTCTTTTTGGTGTAGTTACTTTAGAATCTAATTGTTTAAGAGCTATATCAAAATACTTAGCATTCGCATTTCGATCCCTAACTATTTTATCAATCTTTGGAAGCTCCAGATTTGCAACGATTGCCTGAAGAGGCTGTAAGCGAAAATTTACTCCCCAGCGAACAATGTGATCACGGTCTGTCATTCCATGATTTCTATACTCGACTATCCAGTTATAAAGATCTGTATTATCAGTGGTGAGCATCCCTCCATCACCCATTACATTAAGGGATTTTAAAGGGTGCATACTATAAGCCCCAATATCACCGTAGCGTCCTGGCGGAGTCCCTTGGTGGCTTCCCCCAATACCCATACAAGCATCTTCAATAACGAATAAATTATTTCTTTTCGCTATTTCTACTATGGCAGTCATATCTGGCGAAGCCCCACCCCAATAAACGGGAAGAATCGCTTTAGTTTTCTTTGTAATAGCAGGTTCAATAAGATGTGCATTCATTTGATACCTAGAATCTACATCGATAAAAATAGGCTTTGCACCACAGGCAACAATTGCACCAGTTGTTGCATAGAAAGAATTGGGGACCGTAATCACCTCATCTCCATAAGTGATACCTAAAGATTTTAAGGCAAGAATAAGCGCATCAGTTCCATTATTTGTAGAAATACAATATTTTGCGTCAACAAATCTAGCAAAATTTCTTTCAAACTCTTCTACCTTAGGGCCAAGAGTATATTCACTAGTTTCGGTTAATTTCTTCCACTCATCAAATATATCTAGGCGATTTGCAAATTGATTAGGAAGGTAATTATAGGGAACTATCCATTCAGATTTTTCTTGAATATTCTTATTCATTTGTAGAACTCATAGATTTTATCAATAATGTATTTTTGATCTACCGGAGTGAGTCCTGGGTAAAGCGGCAGACTTAATATCTCCTCACACTGCCTTTCTGCAACAGGAAATGACCCTTTTTTATAGTTAAGACTTTTCGCTGCTGGCTGTAAATGAATTGGAATTGGATAATGAATAATTGCCTCGATACCTTTAGAAATTAAAAAGGCCTGCAATGCATTTCGTTGCTTAACTTTAATCATGTATGTTTGATAGACGTGATATTCGTTAGAATTTTCAACAGGTACCAAAACAATATCTGCTAACTTACTATTGTACAATGATGCTAAAGCTCTTCTTTCATCATTCCATTCATCAAGTTTTCGAAGTTGGATTCGTAAAAAAGCAGCCTGAAGCTCATCTAGTCTACAATTCGTGCTAAAAGTTTCACAATTTATACGATCCCGAAGACCATGATTTTTTAACAATGATAGTTTTGTCCAAAGTTCTTTATTATTGGTCACTACTATCCCAGCATCACCATAAGCATGTAAGTTTTTTAGGGGATGGAGACTAAAGCTACCTGCGATTCCAAATGAACCAACTTTTTTCCCTAAATATTTTGCTCCAACTGCTTGCGCTGCATCTTCTAAAATATAAAGGTCATACTTTTTTGCAAGGTCAAGAATTTTATCCATTTTTGCAGGTCTTCCAGTTAAATGAACAGGCATAATTACTTTAGTCTTCTCATTAATGGCTTCTTCAAGGAGTTCAGTGTCTATGTTCATGTCTTCACCAACATCAACAAATCTTGGAGTAAGTCCCGCTAGAACGATTGATGATGCCGATGCAAGAAATGAATTTGGTGCAGTTATAACTTCTGAATTTGATGGCAAATCTAAAGCTTCAAGAGTCAGCTTTAAAGAGCATGTGCCATTCGCAATACCTGCTGCAAATTTCGTTTCAGAATATTTAGAGAACTCTATTTCAAACTGTTTTACTTCTGGACCTTGAATGTACCTGCCACTATCCAAAACTTGTTCGAAAGCATCAATCAAATCTTGTTTAATGACATTGTTTTTTGGTGAAAAGTTTGTATATGGTACTTTAAAAGTCGATTTAATAGCCACCTGCACCCCCTGATTGGCTATAGTTTACTTGATAGAGTTTGGTAGGCAATAAAACCAACACTTAAATTGATAGCTTTTTTGAGCAAAACGAGTTCATGCATCAGATAACGGATTTGCACAAAATGTCTTGTTGCATCGCTCCTATCATTTAGATATTTAGAAATACGACCAAGCTTATTGATGAAATTCTTATGCACTGAAATATCTTACAGCCAATAGTAATATGTGGTTATCCTTTAAGTTAAATTCTATTAGTAACATTCTAATTTCTAAAAGATTCTGAGGTTTATAGGTACAAAAACATTATAGGTAAAAGACAATTCTATACATTTAGAATGCATTAACTGTTACTATAAGGTAGTACTTTGCAGACGTACCGATGGGGAGAATGAAGTGCATGTCTAAAAACCTAGAGAGTACAGATTCCCAAGAAAATAACTCTAGTGGCAGCTCTAACATTTCCCAGGACTCTGAGTTTGAAAAAGTTATAGTCACTAAGCCTTGGGGGTATGAATACTTATTATTTCAAAATGACTTTATGGCTGCTTGGTTACTTTGTTTAAATCCACATTCAGCAACTTCGCTTCATAAGCATAACAAGAAATTAACTAGATTGATAGTAATAGATGGAGAGGTGACTGTTCAGAAGGGCTCTGAAATTTCTATTCAAACAAAAGGTGATGAGATATTCGTTCCAAAAACCATTCCACATCAAACTTCTAACAATTCAGACAGTGTTTCTTTCATAATCGAATTAGAATATCCAAATGATAAATTAGATCTAGAAAGAATTCTTGATAAATATGGTCGAGAAACTCAAGGCTATGAAAAACGAGAACATTACAAAAAGCGGAGATATAATAATAACTATGTCAATTCTAGAGAAACAGATGAGCTTATAGTCTTTTCAAAGCTGATTAATGAAACAGAAATACTTTTTGTGCATGGCGATCCAAAACAAATAGAAAGTTACTTATTAAATGAAGATAAGAAAGACTTTTTACTTTTTTTATTGACAGAAATTGAATCAATTAGCGATACACAAAGTCTAATATCAAAAAAGATAGATGTAGAGAAGTTTATTTCTATACTTAAGAAAGTCAATGAGCGAAATAAAATTGGTATTCTCTTGGTTAATATCCATAAAAAACAATGGCATGGGCATGAAATTCTAGCGCATACTTTTCATAGCATTAAAACTACAGGGGTTTTTACATCGCTAAGTGATGCTAATATCCATTTGATAAATCATTGTTCTCGATTGGAAGAATTACAACTCCAATTACATAGCTCTGATTTATCTGCTGGCTTTGCCTGCGAAGGTTATTCTGCGCTCACGAACTGTGCGGGATTGTTTATTGTTAGCTCTAACTATGGAAGTCTTGAGGCCTTACAATCTATTCAAAATACATGGGCGGACTCTACCCCTATGGTAGTTATTAAGATTGATGAAGCTTTACCTTCCTATAAAACACAGAATCTTAGACAAAGTAAAAATAAGGAATTAAGTTTTGCAAACCTTGTCTCGCAGACTTCAAAATTGTATATTGAGCTCGCAAGTGAAGACTTTCCGTTTACTATTCACAAAAAAATGAAAGCTGCATTTACTCACGCGGAAAATGGTAGAGCTGGTCCAGTTATTGTAAGTGTTCTACAACAGGATTTAAATAAAATTTACTCGTTTGACTTACGTAGTAAAGAAGATAACACTAATCCTTTGAAATCTAAAGTTTTTGCAACACGGAAAGCAAAAAAAATAATGGCTAACGTGTATGAAAAATTAAAGTTTGCAGAAAAACCCGTGCTCGTTGTTGGGTCTGGACTTTCACGATTGCCAGATAAGACCAATAATATTAAAAAAATAGAAATTCTTGGATTGCCCGTAGTTAGTACACGTAGCGCTATAGACTTTCTTCCAACAAGTCACTCCTTAAATTTTGGCAGAGGAGGTAGTTATGGAAATCGTTATTCAAACAAAATTCTACAAGAGGCAGATCTTATTTTATCAATTGGTGCTAGATTGGGCCCAGCTTTTACAGGTAGATCTGTAAAAAACTTTAATCCATTTGCACACAAAATAGTGGTGGATATTGATAAAGATGAAGCAAATAAGCTTGGAGGAAATATTGATTCAATTGTTATGGACTCAGCTGAGTTTCTAGATTTGTTCTCCACAGAGTTATATGTGAGCGGAAAAATAACAAAGTGGATATCGTACATTGAATACCTTAAGAAACATTATCCACAAAGTAGTGAAATTATTTCTCAAAAGAATCTGTATGAGTTTCCCCATATTAATACTGCAATAGAAGACTTTTCCAATTTTCTTCCCAATAATGCAGTTGTATTTATTGATGGTGGTGGTTTCCTACATCAAGCAACACAAAATTTTAAAGTGAATCCGGGAGTTCGTATCATAAACTCAAGCAGTCTTGAAATTCCTGGTTACTCATATGCAGCCAGCATGGGCGCTTCGTTGACGTTATCATCACAAATAAAAAAGCTGTATGCTATGACTGATGATTATGGTTTTAATCGTAGCGTAAGTTATTTTAGATCAATTAGCGTTGTACGGCCCAATGTTCTTTATATCATTTTCTCTTCCCGTAGTAACAGATTAGCTACTCGGAGTCAGAGTTATCTATATCCTAATAGTAGTGTCGGCCATCAATACTCGATTGAGAGTACGGTTCCAGCAGATTTATGGAGAGCGTGGAGGTTGCCAACTCGCACACTAAAGTTGGAAGATAGTTTTGAATTAAGAGAATTAATAGAAAACTTTGAACCAGCCACTCTACTAACAATTGAGGTGGATGATAAGATAGATTTACTTCCTAGGTTAGGTTTTTCTGTTAATGAGAGTGGGAGTTGGAGCCAGAATTCGCTCGATAACATGTTCCCAGAGGTTTCAGTTCTTAGTTATAAAGAGTATTTAGAAAGTAAAACATGAAAGTCGCAGACTATATTGCGGAATTTCTAGATAGTAAGAGTGTGTCACATGTTTTTTCAATTACTGGAGGTGCATCTGCAGAGCTAAATGATTCGATCTTGCGCAAAGATTCATTGGTTTTACAATATGCTCATAATGAAAGATCATGCTCATTTATGGCAGAAGGCTACTCTAGGATTTCTGGAAAACCTGGTGTTTGCCTTGTTACTCTCGGTCCCGGTGCTACAAATTTAATTACAGGTGTCACAAGTTGTTGGATGGATTCAATTCCACAATTTGTGATTTCAGGGCAATCATTTCTAACTCAAACAATTAGAAAGTCTGGTTTGCGACAACTCGGTACCCAAGAAGCAGATATTATTTCAATGGTTTCGTCAATTACTAAATTTGCTGTAACTGTTACTTCCGAGAAAGATATTAATGATGTTCTTGAAAAAGCATGGGGAGTTATGCTTGACGGAAGACCAGGTCCTGTTTGGATTGAGATTCCATCAAATATTCAACGGTCAGAAATACAAGTTGATCAGAGGGTGCTCCATAAAGAAATTTATCATAGGAGAATCAAGAAGGACCCAAGACGTACAGATTTCATTGAAAAAGTTGTAAAATCATTGAGAGAAGCAGAAAAGCCTCTAATTCATTTTGGAAACGGTGTGCGCATATCTGGAGCACAACAAGAGATGCTTCAACTAATTTCTATCACTAATTCACCTTTTTGTCTTACCCATAATTCGTATGACCTAATTCAAACTTCGCACCCCTTACATCAGGGTTTACCGGGAATTTTTGGGCACAGGTTTTCTAATTTCGCTTTGCAAAATGCTGATTTTTATCTAGGAATAGGCACTCGTTTAACATTAGCCCAAACTGGTTATAGAATAAAGGATTTTGCAAGGAATGCGCAAACTTTCTTAGTTGATATTGATAAATCCGAGCTTGAAAAAGAACATATAAGGGTCGATTTCGGATTAGTTTGTGATGCAAAATTGTTTATGATTGATTTACTAGAAGCGCTTGAGTGTATATCTTTAGATTTCGGCCGCTGGGTGGGAGTCTGTTCTGATTGGAAGCAGCGATATTCGATTAAGAATGAGCACGCAAATTTCAAAATAAATGGTGTAAGTCCTTACGATCTTATATCGAATATTTCTCAAAATTTAAACTCGAACTCAATAGTAATTACTGATATGGGTACATCTTACCAAACGACTTATCAAGGAATATCTTTACCGGAAGGAGCTCGACTTCAGACAAATACTGGTTTTGCATCCATGGGATGGGGCCTTCCTGCTGCTCTTGGGGCTGCATACGCAGCAACGAACCAGTCTGTAATCTGTTTGACTGGTGATGGAGGTTTGATGATGAGTGTTCAAGAGCTTGCATTTGCGGCTCATTGTAAATCTGATTTTAAAATTTTTATTTATAATAATCGTGGGTACCTAACCCTGAGGCAAACTCAAATAGCTTCTTTCGGAGATCGCATTACTGGAGTAGATGAGAATACGGGCTTGTATTTTCCAAATTATAAAGAATTAGCAGAAAGTTTTGGAATTTATTACATTTTAATTAACACTTCGGTAAATCTAAAACAGCAAGTCGAAGATTTATTTAGAGTTAAAGGTCCAGTCATTATCGACGTTTTGATGGATATTGAACAACCGCAAGCCCCTAAAGCCGCTAATAGAATAGATGAAACAGGTAAGCCAGTTCAGTCATCATTGGAAGATCTATGGCCATTCCTTGCAGTTGATGTTTTAGAGCATGAGATGCGATACGCTAACGAGAACATAGAATGAGTTATGGAAAAAGATAAAGCTACGCCGAAAAATCTAAAAATGTTGAGAAATTACCCTTCAAATCAAACTGGCAGAAAAGCAGTTTTTTCAGCCCGGTCGGTTAAGGATAAATATGTAGCAGCGCACAGAGATGGTCGTTTTTTCGATGGATCCAGACAAGAGGGGTACGGAGGGCTCATTTATGACGGAAGATGGGCAAACGTTGCAAAAGATTTTTGTGATGTGTATCAATTGACACCTTCTTCAAGTGTACTGCAAATTAACTGCGAGAAAGCATTTTTATTGTATGAGTTTGAAGTACAAAAACCAGGAATTAAAATTCTAGGAACAGAAACTAGTGAGTATGCTTTAAAAAATGTTCACCCTAAATCCACCGGAAGCTTTATCAACTGCGCTCCCAGCAAGCTTCCTTTTGATGACGATTCTATTGATTTAGTCATAGCGCTTGGCGTGTTGTATACCTTGAGCATCTCTGATTTTATCTTAGCCATTCGCGAGATTAATCGTATCTCGTGTGGCCGTTCTTTCATTACGCTGGCCAGCTACACGAATATTGAAGATTTACAAATTTTTATGAAATGGAGCCTTTTAGGAAACTTAGTGTTTCGAGAAAATGAATGGGTAGAAATCTTAAAATTGTGTGATTACACAGGTGCCTATGATTTTGTTTCCAGCGCATCCCTTGGTTTATTGGAAAACAAATGAAGATTTCTAGCAATAAGCACTATCTTATTTCTGGAGTAAGTAAAGGATTGGGGTATGACCTCGCCTTACATCTACTTAGCAAAGGTTACAAGATTTCAGTTCTGTCTCGGGACAAAAAAACCTATAGTTCTTTTTTCACAGAAAAAGTGCCAAACTTTTATCTCGATTTCGATAGTTTATCTGATTTTGCTGAGGATCGTTTTCTTGAATGGCTCAGAATAGTCGGTTTACCAGATACTGTTGTGCACTGTGCAGGTGGTGGGTATGGCTTACGATCTCCGACACTTACAAGAAGGGAAATGAGAAAACTCTTCGATGGAAATTTGCTAGGAGCAGTAGCAATTAACTCCTTGATAGTTCCCCTTTTTCAAAAAGCTAGATCTGGAACTGTTATTCATGTTGGCTCAACTGCCGCTACTCAATCAATTGGGAGTGTTGGATATAATACAGTCAAGGCAGGTTTAAATGCTTATGTAAGAAGTCTTGGAAACTCCGTAGTAGAAGACAACGTATTGGTATGTGGCATTAATCCTGGTGCTTTTGATGCAACAAAAAACGCCATGTATCGACTTAAAAATAGTAATGTCGAAGCTTACCTAGAATTTTTGGAAAAAAAATTGCCTAGAAATAGATTGTCATCATCACAAGAGATAATTGATGTTTTGGTTTTTCTTGGAGATTCCAAAAATCTAGCCTTAGCTGGTTCAATGGTTGCCGTAGATGGTGGCGAGAGTGTGGCCTATTGAAAAATCTGATACATTATGTTATCGCCTATTAAAGGACTAAACTATGAAAAAAAGCGCACTAATCCTTACTTATTCCGGGTACCAAGATCAAGAATTGGTTTATCCATATTATCGAGTTCTCGGTGCTGGAATGAATGCTGTTATAGTTGCCGATAAATTTGACTCCCAAAATAGAGTTTATGGAATTTTAGGGGTTAACATGCCCTGTAATATTAATTATGATAATTTTGAACAAGACTCAAGGGGATATTTAGATGAGTTTAGTCTACTTATACTTCCTGGGGGTGTAAAAGCATTGGAAAAATTACGCCAACGAGATGATGTGCTAAGTTTTATAAGTAAATGGGACAAGTCAGATAAACCAATTGCCTCCACTTGCCATGGTGCTCAGTTGCTCATTTCCTCCAAAATTATAAAAGGTAGAACTATTTCGGGATACTACTCACTCAAAGATGATATAATCAACGCTGGAGCAATCTATTCTCGAGATCCAGTTGTTATTGATAAAAATATAATTAGTTCTCCGCATTATGACTATATGGGTGAATGGATGGAATCAGCATTAAGCAAGATTTCTTAGTGTTATTTGTAAAGAGATAATGCAAGTGAGTACAGATGACAGGCTAAAGAGTTTTCCACCAGGAACGACCACAGGGTTGCCTGCAATAGCTATAGATTTTGATGGAGTAATTCATGATGACTACTTAGGGTTCCACGATGGCACTATTTATGGACCACCCATCGAAGGATCTTTAGATGCTATTAAATTCTTATCTTCAAGATTTAAAGTAGTCATTTTTACCGCAAAAGCAAAACCAGACAGACCACTAGTCGAGGGGAAAACAGGCCAGGAACTACTTTGGGACTGGTTCAACAAGCACAAAGTTTCACAGTATATTACTGAAATAACTTCAGAAAAGCCAAGAGCATTGATTTATATCGATGACAACGCATACCATTTTACTAACTGGAGCAAAGCAACGTCAGATCTAATCGAGTACTTCAAGCCATAGGCGCAGGGCGAATTGTATCTCGCATTGTTTTATAATCCGATTCTGTAGTGTAGAGACCAATAAATCCTCTATGACCAGATTGAGTTGGATCAACACCATGAATTATTTCCGCATAGCAAGTTCCAAAATCACCCCGATTTAAATATGGTTCCAAGTTAACTTTTTCATCCTTTGAATTAAGAGCCCAAAACCCACCACCTTTAAAATCCACTCCCTCTTTTGTCATATAGCCAGACATAATTAATCTTTGTGCATCTTTAGGATCATGATGAGCATCCAATTTGCCGGACCCTGGCGGGTAGTGCACTATCTGAACTCGATCAATCGGTCCAGTGCTCGGAATATTTGATTCAAATTCTAAAGGTGATTTCCCCCCCAAGGCTTTCAGAATGCGGAATATAGGAGTAAGTAAACTGTAAACCAGTTGGGACTCGGAATTCCATGGAAACCAATACGATGTTTTTTTAACCTGAGGTACAGCATACTTTGTAGAGGCTTCTTCTGTTATATCACGCCAAAAATTAGGAGTGCCATCAAATATTTTATGAAAAGAACTGGCTTCTCGTTGTTGAAATTCAATAAAATTATTATTTAATGCTAGTAAGTTTTTTTCCGTTAAAACATTTTTTATCACTAGCATACTCCCCATAGATAGCGCACTGACTAAGTCTTTAATCTTAGTTAGATTATGTGTAATCATAGTTTGTTCAAGATCTGAATATTCAACTAATTTTATGTCAGAAAATCGACTGGGCTCACCGTTTTGATTAAGAGATGAAACCCAAAATTCCTCTACTTCTTTTACTGGAAAATTTTCCATCCAAGGCAAAGACTTAGGATAAAAGTGCATAGATACTCCTCTTACTCGTGTTGATATATTGTACTATAAAAATTTGATTTTTAATTGGATAAGTTACGCCTTTTAAGTTACTTTAAACGGTAAAGTGTATTTTTACCAGATTCAATAAATCCAAGTGATTTATATAAGTTAAAAGCAATCTGATTGTCTTCATCAACATATAAAATCGCACCGTTTAAACCTTGACGCTTTAAGTAGTTAAGACCAGTAATCGTTAATGCTTTTCCAACCCCCTTTCCAACATATTTATCGCTAACCGCAGTCACATATATTTCACCAAATGGTGCATGATCGTGGTGTTCTTCAGCTATTGAGTGAGCGTGTGATTGACCGCCATGAACTTTTGTCCAACAAAAACCAATTAATTCAGTTTGATCTTGGGCAACAAAGAAGCCCTTTTTATCAAACCAATCCTCATTTAACCTGATTAATAAATCTGCCTCACTCCAATTACCCTGCTCTGGGTGATTGGTAAATGCAAGGTTATTAAGGGCGAGCCAGTTTATGTTATCTAGGTCAGGTAAGAAGCTTCTTATTTGGTAATCACAAAATACTGGTGAAACTTCAGATAAATCTTTACTCATCTGAATTACGGTTCTAACCTTTGTAAAGTTATTTGATTCAGCAAGAACCCTTGCGTGCGGCAGATCCCCATTTGACCAGATTCGAGTTTTATCACCACATATTTTTATAGCCTCTTTTAATATCAGAGCTCCCAAACCCTTGCCTCTATGTCGTGGGTGGACAACCACTTCAACACTTGGGCCTGCTACAAGATCTGTTGTATCGAGGTGGGCGTAAGCAATTACTTCGTTATTTTCTTCAATTACCAAGTGTGAATCTGATTTATCACCACCATGGCGAAGATGAAGTAACACATGCTCTGCGATAGGGGGCGTGCCATCAAAATCATGGGCAGCTTTAACTAAGGATAAAACACCTTCTTGCTGGGATTTAGATAGGTGGTTTACGTGTTGCAAGGGGTATTAATTGATATCAGCTGTTGTTTGATTATTTTGTACCGAAAAGCGGTAGCCAACATTTCTAACTGTTCCAATAATTGCCTCAAACTCAGGTCCCAACTTTGAGCGAAGACGCCTGATATGAACATCAACTGTTCTAGTTCCACCAAAGTAGTCGTATCCCCAGATCTCCTGTAGCAATTGCGATCTGGTAAATACCCTACCTGGGTGTTGGGCTAGGTACTTAAGTAATTCAAACTCTTTAAAGGTCAGATCAAGTACTCGTCCCTTTATCTTGGCGGTGTATGAGGACTCATCAATTATTACCTCACCACTTCTTATCTCACCAGCAGATGGATTACTTGCTAACTGAGCAATAGCACTCTGGCCAATCACAATTCGAATCC
>Ga0169931_10004247_pt1 | contig 22382 bp, 17 predicted proteins | sample Kivu_15m_20L_FD_129675 | JGI IMG/M metagenome (GOLD analysis project Ga0169931, IMG submission 129675) | Freshwater microbial communities from Lake Kivu, Western Province, Rwanda to study Microbial Dark Matter (Phase II) - Kivu_15m_20L... | ecosystem: Environmental > Aquatic > Freshwater > Lake...
CCCAACCCCAACCCCAGTATATAATTAAATCGAGCTATATATTTACTGACATACATGCTTAGTCAATCAAATGCTACAATATTATAAACATGCTATAACTAACTATAAAATATGATCAGATATAAAGCCTACGTTTCATAAGACCTAGCAGAACTCCAGCCATTAGCCCTCCTAGGTTTTTGAAAGTAGAGTCTGAAACCACTACGAAGAAAGTGCCAGCTACTAGCAAAGACCATAGTTTCACTGGAACTATGAAATTGAAAAGAGTGAGGGAAGGATTCTGCAGTATTGCGAACGAAATAAATGCTGAAAGACTCGGATCTGCTCCTACTTTGGGTACTGGCACTAAATCAAAAGGCATAAAGTAATTCATAGCGATAGAACCTCCTAGAGCCCCAGTAAGATACAGCATCCAGACATATTTTGGTCCATATTTGAGAATTTTGTTGCCTAGTAGCTGAAGTGCGACCATATTGATGCCTATGTGATGATGCGCTTACCGAAGTGAAGAGTCGACAAATGAGAAAAAGCATAGGTAATGGCAGTATAGAGCCTATTTTATTTGAGATCTAATCTTTAGAAAGCAAAATGTTTGACTAAAAAGTTGTCTTAATATCCGGCAATATTCCATGCTAGCTCGATTAAATAATAGTTACAAATAAGCACGAGTTAGTGAATGCTATCTTCCCTACAGGAGTCGACATATTTCTAGCTATTGGTCTCAGAATGTTCGATTGAAGCTGTTCCAAAATAGTTGTCAAAAAGCCCTTCATTTATCTATCTATGAAACAATCATAAATATATCAGGTGTAAAAATATTTAATATCTTATAGATTCATTAAGGTTAGCTACTCACTCTTATCGATATGAATAGAGCAGGATCACTAATTTTATCGAAATATTCAAAACGTGAAATCTATTCTCTGATAGATAAGAACATAGGCATTTTTATGAAAAACTTTTTCTTGAGGACTGACCTTAGAATCGTTAAAAGTGTAGTAGGAATTTTCTCTCAAACAAATAGCCCAATAGTGACCCGCTTCCATTGATCCCTCATGCACTATCACTGCCAATAGTCTATACTATTAGCCTCCGAATCTCTATATCTATCCATAAAGTATCGGATCGCTATTTTTAACTTTTTTCTATAAGTTTGTTTTGAATCGATTCAAGTGTATAAACAAAATAGGCGGGTATCTATTGACGTGCAACTACTTGAGAGCCAGACCCATCTAGTTGCAATTAGAACAAAAAAAAGCGTTTTCTTAGTCTAATTGCTAAGGCTTGTGGAACAGCTACAAACAAGAGTGAAGGTCAGGCTCACCCTAAACTCCCCTATTTTCGTCCACATATTCGACATCAATTGCTTGCCTCAAGTAAACTTAAAACTTAACTGCGTCCTCCTTGTCGTAAAGATAATCAGCAAGAGATAGATTAAGGGTCTGGGGCACCAGGCACCCTGAGCATTTTTTATTGCAAAATTTGCATAAATTCTTGCGTCTTTTAAAATCATTTACGTAAAGCTAGAATCCTATTTTTTTAGTGAAATTCTATAACTCGGCTTGAAAATCATCAAATATTGTGTTTTCTTCCTATTTGGTCTTTTATGTTGTTTATTCTACACTTTTTTACTATTTTGCTTAATCAGATTACTTTTTTATGTGCTTTTACAAACTTTAAAAATATTTTTTCTAGAAAAGATTAGCTTCCTAAACTACGTCTTGATTGTGCTCGAAAAAATATCTGATGACAGTAAGCCAAAAAGTTCCGAGAGTTTATTTCTGAATAGAGACAAAGATCAAAAGTTTGACTCCATAAGGTGATTTCAAGAGGGTGTTCGGTTGTATTTGATGAGTGACCATGCTGAAAGTAAAAGGAACAGCTCCTTTTTATTATTTTAAATTGTTGTAATAAACGATAGTTTTATTTGTTCTTGCTATTTTTTACGGAGATTCTTATTATTAAGAAACAACCACCATCCCACTAGGATCCTTAGAAATACTAACAACACTTCCCACTGCGTCTACCGTTGCCTTCATTTGGTGCCAATCTTCGCTTATAAGTGCTTTGCCTCTTCGTATTTTATTTATTGATTCAACTACAGTAAAGTTATAAGTTTTTTAAATAACTCTTTCTTTGATAGGTAAAGTCAGCTGCATGAATACATCGTTTGTTTCGCTAACTGTATGACAGTGTGGGCATGTGACTTTTGAATGAAATTCTCCCACAAAAGACTGAAATATTTTATGATTTGCTTCTTAGTTTTCTTTCTTTAGATACTAATCTATAACGTTTATGAAGTTCATTAAAAATTCATAAGAGTCGTGTTGCTCATATCCGCTAAACTATATAAAAATGTTTTTACCACATGCATATTGTACTATATCTGCCCTTTTAACGGCCATGGAGTAATGCTGTCATCATCTTCGCTCAGCTGCTTTATAGTTTTGCTTAATTTTCTTAAAAGAACAGAGTTATTCTAAGTGAGCTCTTTTTCGTTCAGGTGCTTGAGGAATTAATTGCTTGTAAAAAATTTAGCAAAATGAGGAATCGAAAAAAATGCTTGGAGTGCGCTATTCATATAGCACGTGTTTCCTAGGTTATCTAGTCCAGATTTAGGCATTTTATCAAGAATTTTTGTTTAGTATTACTAATCATCGTCGCTATCAAATGACTATTTGCAACTTTTAAAGTGATAGGTTTGATCGTCGATTCTGCATTTTTAACTGCAATAAAATACTTACCCGCACGCACAGCTTACAGGTAGTTTTTTCTTTTAAATGCACGACTAACAGTACCCAGACACTCCTTCATTGTCTATTGGCTCGCTCTTCAGAACTCCACTGCTCATTTAGACCACGAGAGTGTGAGAAATCTTCAGGTAGTCACTTATATCTTTTTCTTTACACATTTCTATAGTAAGCTGTTTGGCTTTGACTGTAAATTTTTTGCTTATCACTGAATCTACCAGGTCAACGACTATTGGATTTGTTGGAACATGTGAATACGCTTTCCAAATTCTCACTTGCTAATGTCCATATGTCACTAAACAGTATTGTTTAAAAAATGTTTCAAGTTGTTGCAGAGTCCATATTGTTGGTATCTGCATTTTGTCCGAAGTCAGAATTGTTTAATAGTTTTTTCTTTGAGTTTTTTTTATGGTTTCCTCGAGAGCATCCAAGTCTTCAAGATTAATGAACACTACGTCAACCTTAAGAAAGTCTGTATCGTAAAAAGATTTGTTTTTCTACCATCTCACTGGTCGTCGGATAGTCTAGCCTTCATAGTACTGTAAAAAGTATTACCAAATTTGTGCAGTAATCGGTATGTAGTCTTCATTTTTAGTCATTTTCTAATTTACAGTCTCATTCAGGTACTGATAGCTCTACAGCTAGACAGGAATCTTGTATAATTACTTTACTTCAGCTGCTGTTCCCAAGATATCTGCGTTCATTTTGCCTGGGTGCCTCTTTCCGTATTTTTTGTCTTTCTTAGTGTCCGTCTACTAGTCTGAAAACTGCCCGTAGCCTACAAAATCTTTCCAATCTTTTAGCCACTTGATGCTCAACAAATAACAGAGCTCATTAGTCTGTATATTTCTGAGAGCACTGGTGCGATTTTCGAGCAATTGAAGATCGTGCATGCCCAAAGACTGAGCGAGAAGTTCTTCCTAGTCGACTGGTGGTGAGTAAGTAGCCGTATTATTAGATCTTTTGTTTGGTATAGGTTGATGTTTTCTCTTCTTGTTGCCCATGATAATATAAGAATTAATACAGTGAATCAAGAAAATCACTTTTTAACTTAGGCAGACCTAAAGTTACTATTCCGCAGTGAAATTTATTTTTAAGCCTATTTCTAAGCCTACTCCTTTATAACTTACACTTGTTTTATAGATTTTTTCCATTTCTCAAGTTGTAGCTTTGCATTTGTCTGTAAATTATTAGCGTTTCTGCTGTCACTTGAAAACATTCTGTCTCGCTTAATTTTTTGAGCGTTTTAAGGAGAACTGTAATTGAAATTGAAGTAAGAAATACGATTCTAAGCATTTTGATTTTACTGCCTTTTGAACATATTGGAGTAGGTTCCTTCGAATATTTTTTTGCGAGGAGAATTTTTTTATCGATCTGCGTAAAGCCTCTATTATTTCTCAAGCTATCTTGATAAACGATTAATTGGACTCTAGCTCCGAGGATTTGCCTACTTATTGACTTGAAAATGTTGCTGCGATTCGACCACTAGAATACGATTATCAGCTTCTTTTTCTTTAGTATTTTCGAACAATCTGCAGGTGCTGTCTGGCTAGTTCGGAACAGTTGTGATGTGCTAAGTCTGATATCTGTAATTTCTTGGCTGTATGGCAGCATCATGACTGACAGCTCTTTTATATTGATAGACAGTAAAAAGTCTGCGACGGGTTCTGCCTTCTCTTTTGTCTTCTTTCATATCCACTGCTTCAAGTTTAGGCTTGCTCTATTACGGCCTATTTCCACTACCACTCATGATGAATATCTTATGTTTTTTGTGCTTCATACCTCGAAAATGTTAATAAAATAATTGCTGATTGCAAGCAAAACTAGCGAAAATTTATTAGCAAATAATGTAAAAAAGCAATTTTTATGTAATCGAAAAAATCATTTGTTTAAAGTACAATAGATATTAAATAAAAAATGATGATGATATAATATAGAAAACAGTGATCACGTACTGGTGATTCCTGAGCTAAAGGGACGATCGGTCTCTCCTTTCCCGTAAGGCTAACTTCGTTTTTGTTGGAAGGCACTTTCTTACTGTTAGACTGGTCCCCAGCAAGCCATATTAAGGCTTTTGTTTCGAGTGGTCAAATAGAGTTCAGTAAGATCGGCAACGAAAAATAGCAGCCAGGCATACACGAACAGAGATGTAAGAATGGACACGACACTAGCGTTTGTGGCTAAGTATACTATTATCCAAAAGACTAGCAAAAGTCCTTACTCTACCAACAAAAATATCCGCTCTTTTCCAGTGGGAGCTTAGAAGCACATTCTAGCTATTGCGAAGACTATTTCCATGGCAACAATTAGTACCACAAAAACGGGTTTCTAGTAAGAAGTGCCGATGATGGCAGCGAAAACTATTCTTTTGAACATGTAAAGACCAGCTATTCGGTTAAAATAGAAGCGTGAAAGACTGTATATCAGGATAAAAACTAACAACAGAACGGCCAATCCTATGAAGCTGGCGTAGGTACCTTCTGCCCAGTCGTAGTTCAGGAAGGCGAAACACCAATAAAGCACATTGTAGGAGATGAACTAAAAAACTGCTAAAAGACTGTTTTTGGCAATGCGCGAGTACCATAGTTATTTTCGGTCCCACTTTGTTTCAAGTAAGTATATTACTATACATATAACAGCCCAAATAATAGCGAAAGTGAGCAGAAAGCTGACAGAAGTGCCTCCGTTGCGAATGATATTGGCATCGACATTGTAAAGGGCGTAGGGTGGAACGGTAACCTCATATGAGTCGACAGCTACTGAAAAATAATTGGGGTAAAAATTTAGATTAAGCCATCCCCATCCATAATAATATTGCGCTATAGGATTCCCTGCTAAAATTCTTAGAAATAGGCAATAAAATAGCGACTGGCAGAAAATGATGAGGTTGTCCATTTTGTACAGTAGTCCGTTGCCGACAAAAATGCAGTGAATAGCCATTATTATGGAACTTATTATGTATCCGACTATCGCTAAATGACCCTTTATGTAGCTATTGAAAGAAGTCTACTGATTGAGGCCGTAAACACTGTTCGCCAGCAACGCTCCATTGTTGCCCTAGAAGTTCTCAAGCTGTCCCTGTAAGTTTATGATCTGAGTTGGATTGTGACTCTTAATTGTTAGCGAATACCCTGTTGCGTCTGGTGAGAGTGATTCTTGCAGCAATCTGCCCTACTTGGGCTTGAGGATTTGACTAAAAACGAATCTGTGGACGTAGGTGTCTGTGTTAACCTTATAGGTCGATCCGCCCACCTATAGTATTTTTTCTTGTTCGGGCTATGCAACAGTGATGCAGGTAAGTCTTTCTAGAGTAGTATTGCGATGAGGCATCGTATTTTAAGGACAGCTGGCAGTGCATGAGAACTGCTAGGTTATAAATGACTTGCAAGTGGCTATCACAGCTCCAATCGTGTAGTTAAGCATCTACTATTGAGTACTGGCCACACATGAGTCGCTAAAATAGCATAGCAGGCATCCCTGTGGACATGCAACACAACTTGTTCTATCTTCGCTCAGACCAAATCCTACTTCGCATTGCGTACATATTTAGTTCTCCCAGAACACCTTGGCTTATGCACTTGCACGTTCTTTTTAAAGCAGAAACACGTTTTGAGTGTATAAAGAATACCCGTAAGGCTCATTTGTAGGCGTAAATCCATTATTTATTGTATTAAGATATATTCTGTTGTTAAGAACTGAATCAGAATTAATCGTTGAAACAGTTCTGCCTACATTAAAACCTATAGTTTTGCATTTTTAGATTGCTTTGACGCAACCTTGATTTACTTGAGTCATGCCCGAACTGCACCTATGAACACAGCTGCTATTTTGCAGTAAAAAACCAGAAAGGCAGACCAAGCAGATGTTTGTCTGCGTGTGATGACAGATATTACAGTTGGCAACATTCTGCCTGCATCTTGACAGGACTGTCATGCTATCTGCGTCAGAAGCATAACAGATTGAACCATCAGGAGATTAAGTGTAAAATTGCGAGCTACAGTGATAGAGAATGTTTCTTCGTTTGCAGACCGCCATCAAAGGAGTGATGAGTAGTGCATATCCGGGCTTGCAGATGAGGCAGATGGATGAATTTGTATTTTGACAACGAAGGCAGCCTTCAGGACAGTCAGTGACTGGGTTAATGTGGCAGGAAGATGTCATGTTGTTATGGGTTAACAGTTGTGTACCTACAGGGCAGTTTTCTATGTATAATATAAGTTACCTTGACATAGATCGTTGAAAAGAGCAGTGAAGGGCATACAGTTAGTGCACTTATTTGACCTACAGGCCATACAATTTGTAGAACAATTATTTATCTATCTACAGTATCCCTGTTTTAGAAGTCTGTAGCCCTACTAGCAAGCAGTACAGGTTAACAGCACAACGTTACTGCTGTTAGTAGAACAAGAAACACATCGTTAAGGGCAATTCATGCATAGACCATTCATAGGCGCAGATCCAGAAGGACAGGCTAGCTTACAATAAAAGTACTTGAGACACATTTCTGAGTTTTAGGATTAAAAAAAGTACCATTAGTATGGCAGTAGCAGCCAAAAGGATAGCTTTTACCGTGGATGCAGCTGTATTCAGGCGGAGAGAAACGAGCTCTATTAGGGCAAGAGCATTCTCGCTTCTACTCATTCACTATAGAGCCCTATTCACATAGCAGTACACATCTACCTCGATCTTCTTCAATCATATGGTAGTAGGGTGCTGGACACATCACTAAGCATTGATCTCTTAGCAAAAACGTAAATTTTGGACATGGATTAGAACTTCCATCGTTCTAGTTGATTGCAAATTCAAAAATTTTGAAGCCACTCTGGTCGTATATGGTCATGGTGGGCCAATTTTCATCGACATGCATCACAAATGGGCTAAATAGTCGTTATCCCTTTCCTGTGCATGTGAACTCATAGTTGATGCCTTCAAAAGCTGCGAAAGGGTAGCTTTAATTGTCCCTGTTGTACACTCCAGTTTGTGAGAAGCGAGCTTATGGAATTTTGAATGTCTGTGCTACTTTAGCTACAAAGTTGTTAATGGTGAGTTCATTATTTCCTCCTATGAACATCCATCCCTTGTCGTTGCGATATGAGGTCAGTCTGTCGCCAATTCGAGCCATAGAGTCAAGAATAAGAATATTTGCATAAGGCTGAGCGAATCTACTTTCAACGATCTGCTCGAAGTCTTAGGGTGTAGCGTTCCCTGAAGGATTTTTGATTCCGATAAGACGGATAGTGCCAGAATCATCAATTGTTAGGTATACTACACTAAGGTTGGTAACGCCCAGCTGCAAAAATACTCGGGATGAATTTGTTATTATGGCTGAATTGCGGATTTATAGGAAGCTACAGGAACCCTGGTTGATACCCTGATACTTCTGCTGAGTTGATCTGTATGAGTTGGTAGCCCTATCAAAGGTCTGCAGGTTGAGGGCACAGTCGTTGGCGGTAAGCACTAGCCGAAACATTCCCAGAGTGCTAGACAGAATGTCACCAGAATTGAGTCGAGATCCAGTTTATAAACGATGAAGAGTAACGCAGGTAACAGTCGCTATTAAACCTATAAGAAGACAAAAGGCTTTCATGCTACTTGATTATTATATATTTTGAATACGCTGAATGTTCTCATTTAATCAATGGCAGGTCAACAAGATATCAATTTAGCCATTCAACTATCAAAAATATTATTTATGTTGTCAAAAAAATCTTAAAAATTCTTATTATTAGAAATATTTTATGAATATTTAATCTATCATGGGTTTATCCATATTTTTTTGTATTTTTGTTTGAGTTCATCGATTTCTTAAAATTTTTATGTACAGCTGGCGTACTGACTCGTTTTTACATAGAACCTGTCCATCAGATCAAACAAACGTTCATAGACTTCATTTAAAAGCCCCATTATAACTTACTGGCTCTCCTAGCTCAGCCGGTACCCTCGCCAGTCGCTTATAACTGCCTTGGCCTACTGTGTGAACTTCTCAATGCTCATAGAATAGCCAAGATAGAGATCCATGACTATGCCAGCGCCGCACATTTCCTGCCTTGCACCCTAATCAGTTTCTCCTAACCTCTGCAGAAATTCAATAACATTTTTGGAGTAAATAAAGAAGATGTCTTTGACAAACTGAGTCTCAAGGACTTGGCAGTGCTAATTAATGAATTTTGTGAAATCCAAAGTCAGCTCGTTGATAACAGGCATACCAGTCTTGATCACCTGAAATACATCCTGAGCGTACTTCAAAAAGCTCTAGCCTCTGTCAATATTTCTAAACTTTTCGATGATATTTGTAGATCCATTGACATCAAACTTGAGTTCTTTGCGAACTAAACTGCATCTGACCCGCTTGAGAGCACTTCGAATGCTGACGAACATTTAAAGATTCCATATGTAGCATTCGAATCTCGATTCAATGCGTGCATTAACTGTTTTGATGGATTTTACAAGAGTGTCCAGAACGCTAATCAGATACTTTTCTGCATGCGTTTAGCAGAACTTGAGTTTAGGTATAGACTGCAATAGCTGCCTTGTTTGCTCCTAAACTTACTGTCTGGTATTGGCCGCCATTATTTTGGGAAGAGAGTTAAAGCACATATTTTCCATTTAAATTAGACATCTACGAGCGTAAGAATCAAATAAGTTTCGAAGGAATTCCAAATGAGTCGGAGCATTGATGCATCCGCCTACACATCCAAAAGCGTAACCTCCGTATTCTTCTCTCATATTTTTTTACAAAAAAACTGATAGTTCGTCTCTGAGCTTGACTATGACTTCGCAAAGCTCAATAGGATTTTTGTTGCGCACATCCTTGACCAGTTTCATGAGCTCTTACATATGGAGGTTAGCAATCGCAGTGACTGTGGTACGGATTTATTAATGCTGGGAAAGATGGCTAGTTCGGGTGCAGTAGTGCAGGTAGGCGTACTATGAGCTCAGCAGGTAAACCATATGAATAAACTTTTCCTGAAAAATTTCTTAAATTTTGTTGTTTTTGCGCGTATTATTTCTGAGAAGATTCTGATGAAGGTTAGTACGGTAGTAGGTGAAGAAGCGAAGAACGGCTTCTTCATAAATTTAAGGCATATTGATTTGCAGGTATCCGATGAGAGCCAGATTGTGTTTATTGAGCACGAATTCCATCATTTCGATTTATTTACCTTATAAAAGTTTGATTTATTCTTCGCCGCTGCTTTCCTTGATGCTTTTAAGAATGTGGTCGAACATGGGCAGAAACTGAGGAAAGTGGAGGAGATAGGCAGAAATAAATTTTATTCTGGATTTGGGGTAGAATGAGTCCATATGTGGAGATAAGGAGACCTGACAGTTTTTTGTAATGAACTGAGACTATTTATTGAAAAGTTTAATCAAAAAAGATTTTGTAAAAGATAATAGCTTAGAACGAGAATTTTGAAACATTCCTAGATTTTTCTTGGCATTAGTGTAGGTAGTGTTCTATTGAAAATACTGGATGCCATCAGTTAGTTAACTCAAGGAAGATTGAAGAGTGCTTTAAAAGTGTTATCTGGCGGCCACTTCGCAAGGATAGTCAAAACGTTTTTTCTAGTGGTAGGTGTAATAGTCCAGGCTTTACTTCATTTTCATCGACAGATCGATCATACGTTTCTGTTTCTCAACAAGCTCCAATGTGTCTCCCTTCATATCTCCCAGCAACTAAAGCAACCGCCCTTTGTCCTCCATCAAAGCAACAAACTTTCCCTTGTACTATTTGACCAGCTAACCCACCTTGTAAATCTGTTAAGACCTTCTTCGATAGTTCAGCAGTTTGTTTCTCAAAGCTGCATGTTACTCATCGTAGTCAACCTCGTAAAACATTTATATCTACTAGTCGTAACATTCACCGCTTTCTTTTTAAACCTGAACTACTGGCAGCTCGTAGGCTCCTTTGTATACTGGATCTGGGTCTAAAAGTTTTATTTCGCGCAACAATTAAGTTTGCTATTCACTCAACTCGATGCTCATGCGATTATAAACCAAGTGGCAACACATCATCTATCATTCAATACATCAGAAATATATTCAATAGATATTTTGAATACATAGATAGCTAATCAAAACATCATCATTTTTATTGATTTGTTGTACTCCTGTTCAGTCTGCAACTGGTCAAGCTGTTAAGGTCTTAATACATGTGCCCTGAAATAGTAAGGATTAGATAAAGTCCGTCCAGCCATCTATAATGTGAACTATAGCTATAATAACCGCATGTCAACTGGCGCCTTGAGCTAGACATCGAACTCCAAAGTCTACATGACTGCAAAATTTTAATCTTTTTTGATTTAAAATCTATCCCATTCCATCATTTAAGCTTTGCATAACTCACCCTTTTCCCTGCGTTACATAGTTTCACTTGCGAATGCTTTTAAATACTCACGGTTAGTTATTCCATATCTTGAACGTGGGAACTATGCTATGTCTACTCTCTGAATTCTCACGAAATATCGCTTAGCCCACTCAGAGATACCTATAAAAGATAGGCCATCAGCCGCGGGAGGGGTTATCCACAAATGCGAATGATAGAGCTTAGGCAGTAGGGACAACTCAGATTACAATGATTTCACTGCTTTCAGCAATTGCATTTATTATAGAAAATTATGATAAAAAATAGTATTTCACACGGATGAACAGTAAATCCTCAAGAACAAATATTTGATTTCTTAGCAATCACTTATTGAGCTTGGCAACTCTCTTTTATACATTGCTAGCGTTGAAATCTGGGAAATAGCAACTGTAGTTTTTCATACGATTGAAATAAAAAAGAATGCTAAAGTGCAGTAAAGCAGAAGGGATACGAAATTAAAGATTTTCTGGAATTTTTTGTTATGAAAAACTCCATTTAGATTAATACACGATTATTCATTTTATCTTCGAATATAGTTCATGTTAGGTTCATATGGTATGTAATAGGTGCTACGTTTCAAATTTGAAACGAATTTTTTTACTATGTTATGCACTCTGTATTTTTTAAGAATATTTTTAAGTCTTTTCCCATTCCTCTAATCTTAGTTTTAGGAAGCACCATTACTTTAAAGAAGCTAAGATTGCATCTTTTCACGATGTCCGTATCTGTTTTCTTGTTCTAGAACTTGTTTTCGGATTGGTCTGTAATATCTTCTTGAATTTTGAGCTAACTAACTGGACTCCTAGATGGTATTCCTAGAAGCTGACTCTTGATTTTCTCTAGATTCTTCTAGATCCATATATCCCTATCGCTTATTAGATCTAGAAGATAGTCGGCGAGTCGTTGGCATATTTTGGGAGTCTTTAGATCTTCTTGTTAATTTCCTCTAAACATTTAATCGATCTCTCTAAGACTAAAGCATCCTTGAAAAATCTGTATTCATTTTTAATGTAAACAAAATTCAAATTTGAATAGTGAAATAAAGTATCAAACTTATATTTAGTTTTTAACAATAAAAACAAACTTATGGTCTAATTTTACAAAAATGTTGTAATTAAAACTTATTTTTTTTACTGTTGATATTCTATCACAGAAAAAAGTTTTATATCAAAGTTGATAGAATGTCAGAGTAAGTGAAACTTTTAAAAAATTAAGCGTTTGCCTTCTTTCAAATTTATTTTGGCTTAAGATTTATCTCGATTTTATTTCTGATAGTGAATCTTGTTAATTTTGACTTTCGAACGTTGTTTGATTAGTTCCTCACGATTCTACATTTGTGCTATCTTTCTATGATTATGAATTTTATACATTTTTAAGGCTGAATTGGATCTCTAGTTCCTTATATACTCGCGCTGGTTATGATACATTCCTTTGAGTAGTATTTTGCCCTCTTTTTCTAGTCTTCTAATTTTTTCCTCTTATCTTTCTATCTGTTTCTTGAGCTTCTTGCATTTAGACTAATGTTGTTTAATCGCAGAATTTTAAACTGATTGATTTTTCGATGGTTTTTGCTACAAACCCATGAAAATGCTTAGTTCCGTGGAGATTTGTTTCAATTCTATTTCTAAATATCATCATAGTTACATTGTTCTTAGTACTACTGTATAAATTTCTGCAGTAAACCTTTCTGAAGTTGCTGCGGAGTGCTTTATAAATATTCGGCCAAAGTGCATACATCGACCCAATTTGCATGTTCTCTATCGATTTTTTCCTTTAAAATTGTATTTTACTTGATCAGATTCTATATTTGTTTTTTTTTCTTCAGATTTCCTTGCAAAAGATTTGGTTGTCTCTCCACGCAAATACTCAGGTTGGCCATAATTCCACTATAAAGGCGGTTAACTTAGTTTACGTCTCGCATTAAATGCCATCTCTAGTAAACACTTTGATTCTGATTGTTATTATCTTTCTTTTCAGTAGTTTCCTACCTAAAAACCCCTACTTAATGCACTGGCAATCTGTCTGCAAAAGTTACAGTTTGTCCTACAGCGGTAGATATATTTTTATGAGAATCGTTGACCTCCTTATAGTTTGAGTTTTTAAGTATGCTTCCGCGTGATTTTTTATCGGGCGAGGGAGAGTCAGCGTGCATGTTTATGATTATAAATTATTAAAATCAACCAAATCAGCTTATTATCTTTAAAAATTGATAATATGCTAGTAAAATTTGATTTAATACTAGATTCATTCAATCACAATCAATTTCGTTAACGTGGCCAAACAAAGTCTCATACTTTTCTTGCATGATGAATCCCAAAACTTATTTGAATTGATTTTGTGAAATTTATTACAGTTTTAGTAAGCTAACATGGACTACAAAAGGATTTATTTTGGATGTAAGTTCCCTTTAGGCTATTGACTTGGCACTTTGTTCTTGCTCTGCTTGAATAAACTCATAAATAATTAGTCCCAGATAGATGTGTGGCCAATTTTGACTATTAACACATGTTTTTTAAATTTAAACCTTTATCACTTACAAAAGCGATTCTCGAGCATTATTTAGGCTGTTTTCTTGAATAAATATTTATACCCTTTAGCTCAAATAATCTTGATTCTCTTGAATAACTCTCAAGATCTTTAGCACATCCTCCTCACTGACTCCTCTTTCTCGCATATAATCTAAGGCAATTTGTCCCCATTTTCTGTTAAGCTCGTAGCAGTATATGTCGATGCGGATCAGCACTTGCTCTTCGTTGGGAAACTTTTCAGACTTTACAAGTTCTCGTATCATTTTCTGCATTTCTATAAGTTTTTCCACGAAATAAAGAACGTCCATCAAGGCCATTTTCAAAGGCAATAGCTAGGGCAGATCCTTTTAATTTGGATTTTTAAGATTAGTATGAATAGTTTGTCTGCGAATATCCGAGCGTTCAAAGATCTTGAAGGACTAATGACCTAGTTGAAAACGCAGCTCAGAATTGCGCAGCTATCGTAAGTCACTGAATAAATCTTAACGTTTTATGTATGAAGATAAATTTAGTTAATTAGCTTGAATAAGCAAGCTTTAAATAGTTCCTCTTTCTAGAGGCTAGAAGGCGCACATTTTTAAGATCATTTTTTTGAGTTTGGCTATCAGCTAACCAAAAACTTACTGCTTAAAGTAAAGAACAGACCGTTTGTTAGCGATCTTTGGGCATTCCTGTTTCATATATTATACATAAATCTTTTGCTTATTGACCTTCAGCCACTGTTGCTCTTGCGACAAACTCATCTGACTCACATTCGACATCTTTTAACGCTACTGTTTCATCCGCATGTTGTGATAATGCTCATACTAACGATTGGTAAAAGGATGTTATCCGAACATGATTTCGTAAAGAATCAATCCCAAAGAAAATATATCAGATTGATGGTAAATTTTGCTCTTATCTTTCACAAGCAGTCTTTAGGGAGAACTGTATGAAAGGGTTCCTCCATTTACTCGAGCAAAAGGTTCTCTCTAGCGGTCACAGGCCAGCCCAAAATCTCCAATTTTAAATATTTTGTCTTTGATAAATATGTTTGCAGGCTTCAAATCGTTGTGCATGATTGATGATTCTTTAAGTACTCGATATCCGTTAAGCAGGTCCAAAAGTATCTGAATAAACTAAAATAAAGTGATTGCGCGTTGATTTTGCTTTCGATTGGCAATGAAATCTGACAGGTTAGATTGATTGCAGTATTCCATAACGATGTAGTAGTTGTTCTCTGATTACAACGAGTAAGGAAACACCTTGACGATGTTGGGGCAGTTGTAGGACTTAAATAAAACAGTCATAGTTTTTATCTACCTGTGGTAAAGCTCCTCTATTCTTTAGTCATATTTCGGGATGGTTTTTACTGCCACTATCCGATCGTTCCTCTAGAGCTGATCGTACCTTTCTTAGAGATCCTAGAAAGACTATTGACCGTTCATGTCGCATAATTTGCCTAGACTGCATTTACCAAAACCGCCCTTTCCGAGTTCATAAGCGTTCTAACTAAAGATAGCCACATTGAAATTTCCATCGATGTTGCGAAGCAGCTTACCCTCGCCAGGTTGTCTTCGATGCTTAAGATTTCTTTTTATTACTTTTTACAGCAGCATACTGTTATATAATTGGATTCATCTATGCAAGAATCAAAAATATCATTACATAATACTAATAGAATAAAAATATCAGAAATAAATTTTTAGAAAAACGTTTAGCAAAAAAACTCCTACCAAACACCATATCAGCACCTTATTTTTGAATTACAAAGCCTCTATCATTTTTTGGAAACGTTAAATTCGAGAATCGTCTCCTGATAGATCAGCTTTGTCTTTTTAGCTAGCCGCTTTGACCTTGCTTTGTTTGTTCTTATAACCCAGCATAATCTTTTTTATTTCATTTGCCCGGGCCTATGATCCTATTTTAGTCTCATTTCTGCCCTTCTCAACTATCATTCCCGACAACGCAAACTCCTTGATTATAGTAGCCTTCATGTGCATATTGATTTCGACATCATCACCCTTTTGCTTGACCACTGTGAGCACACTTATAGTGAAGTCAGCAACATAGGGAGCGCCGGTAGTGTCGTTAAGCTATAGCACGTGAAACTCTTAGTTGCTAATCCAGTATAATCTGACAGTCATTTTGTTGTGGCAGGACTAAGGCAAAAAAGGTACGTTAATCCTGTGATCATGCTAGACGATACGTTAAGAATAAAGAGGACAGTTTTTAAAGGTTATCTAGTGATTGTTAGAATAGAATTCAGGGCCTGGATTATCAAATTTAGTGAATTTTTGGTTAAAATTATTGTTCTTGTTCATCATAAAGTCTGTAAAGCACTAGTACTCTTTGCCCTTGATAGTGACAGGCTGATCTGAGTAAATTACTCGATAAACGTCACGAATGCTTACATCTGGAACAAACAAATTTCTGTAGTTTTAATACTAATCCTGGTTTACCAACTGCTTTTAGATAATGCTGCTACGTTGTTTCATAAACATCAGCTACTCCTACCCAAGTGCTAGATTACCACCAAATTGCTATCCTTACTGATTCTCTTAAGCAAATGCGTCAATAGCTCTCTGGGCAGTCGCATAGAATTTCTTCACGCCTCCATCAGTCTCATCCTGAAAACTTAGATTTCCGTGAATAGTTTCGACTAGAAAACAGTTTGAAATCATTTTTATCTATATATCTATATTTTCTATTAGTTTGAAAGGCACGAAAAGGGTCATATTTTACTTACTCTCGAAAAGGAGACTCTTAGATTTCAGCGAAAGTTGCCCCTTGATTTTCTTAGATACGAGCATGCACTAAAGTCTTTAAAGTTACTTATCTTCGATCTCAGATTCAATCAAAAAACTTTAAAAAGAGTCCATTTTCTTTTGGATCTCTAGTAATTCAATATTTTGCGTATCTAGATCGTTTCGCCATTATCGCCAGAGCCAAAGCTAAGAACTAAAGGGCCTTCGTTCCTGAGCCTATTCACCCACTTGACTGTAACTTATTGACATACTATTATTCGTCTTTGTTCGCCTTTTTGTACTTTCCGAAATCAATTTCTTGGTATTTATAACTAATTGTTTAACATCATTAAAAATGCCTATCACTATGGCCTCAATATGGCTGTGCTTCATTTGTTCGTACAAACTTTATATAATGTCAGTATTCTGAGATCGTCTTTCTTCCCAGCTGTAGTCTTTATGATGTGCCATTTTCTATTAATGACTAGAGATGCTGCCCATACTTTAATAGCTTGCCAAAACATTTTTGTTAGTTGGCGACATTCTGCTTGAAGAGTTTGCTTTATTTTTGATCAGAGTAATGGTGATCTCAACCTGAGTAACTACTTGCTTATTAAGCTGTCTAAGACTGCTCAGAGAGTAGCTTAGGTTATCCCCAAGACCGCTTAGATGCTTCAAAAATGAATTATAAAGGTTGAAAGTTGCGCTCAGTGACCCTATTTAGCACTAACCGTATTGATAATATTGATTCATCTATTCAATAAGATTTTTTTGCTATATTTTTTTATCCTCGAGACTACTGTTGATGTGATTAAATACTTCAATAAGAGAAACTATAATATTTTGATAAGCGTTGAGATTATCTTGGTACTTTTTGCTTTAAATCATAATGAACTCAGGGAGACTAATGAAATCAGTTGGCTTTGGTTTTCTCATAACATTGAATCGCGATTGACTACGAGAGGTTTTAACAGTGAAAAAATCTTATTTATTTTGAATAAATTAATGAAGATAGGTGATTATTTAAAGCAAAGATTGACTGGCTATGGTGGTAATTTTGCTGATATTTTCTATGCAGTTATACTTGGCTGATACCAGTTTTCGTCGATAAAACATAAGTTGCCTGTCGAAATCAAAATTATTTCTAGCCATTTGATGCAAGTCTTGCTGTATTAGTTCTTAAAATCCATATTTTTTAGTCATTCCTTATTTCAAAGAATCCAGCTACTTTTTTATTATGCTCGAATTAAAATTATTCTAGACCTTTTTGAGCTGCAGAGCAATTTATTAATTTTTTTTGAGTAGTTGCTATGTCTGAGTGGTGTAAAGAAGCCGGTGATTGTAATATGTCTACTGCTGTTTGGAAAAGTTTTGTATTTTTTAAAGAAATGTGTCGTAGTCACAGCCCAACTGGCTTTCTCGAAATTATTTCATTCTAGAAAGCGATGTCATCTGAAAAGAGGGCACTTGAGTCAATATATCAAGCAGTTATGAAAAAAACATTTTAAACTGAGCCAGTCCAGGGTGGCACTATGGCTTTTGCTTGAGAAGGGGCTCCAGAGTCTGAGCAGGCGCGAGAATAAGTGTGTAGTATTGTTGAAACTATGCGCATATTTGTTAGTAAAGAAGCTCCCCCTGCTGATTGTAGCTTATGATTTGGCGATGCCGATGAATATCCAGGTAGTCTGGATTAATGATCTCTTTGTCATGCAAAACAACAGAAATTGTGGATTATTTCATCAATAGATGATTATTAAAGACGATTATTAATCAGTATATTCATTAGGTCCTTAAAAAACATATATTTCACAACAAATTGGAACCTTCAAAATCAAAAATACGACTTGAAAGATTTTATCACGATTTTTAAAACATTTTTTAAAATTTTTAATGATAGATAATCTTTTTAAGATTTACTTTTGGGCTGATTTTTATATTTGCAAGCTTTATTTAATGTTGATTTATATGCGATTCAAAATGATAGCAGGCCTTATGCTTCTGGCTTTTTTGCGGTTGTCGTGTGCCGCTTCATTTTCGCGTATAAGGACTTGTGACTAATAGAGATGTGATTTCGTGCTTTTTTACGAGTAAAAATTCGTTCTGTCTATTCCGAACCCCTATCTGATCAACAACCGTTACTTCGTGTTCTGTGCTAGGGCTCGCCCAGTCATAAATTCTACCGACATGTCATGCTAGCTAACTGGCTATACACAACCCTATTCATGCTTCGATGTTGCCACATCTGTCGCCCACAATAATATTATTAGTCTAACGCTAAACAATTTCACGGCAGAACCAGCACTGACCAAAAGTAATATCACAGCCACAACCTCTCTGCCTTAAAGTATCACGCTTAGGGGAGATTTAGCTACTAACATATACGTTAGCGCTGCGTTGCCTTTGCTGCCCAACAGCATATATGAAGTGGTGTTGGGAACTAGAAAGGATTTAATGAACGCAGGAGACACTAAGACAGGCTACTTTCATACATTTTTGAACCCCGGCAGCAACTACAGCCAGGAATAAAACATGTTTATGCAGAGACATGTGGTATGTACGCTTTACTATCGCTAGACTCACTACATATTTAACCTTGTATTCTACGGGGGAGTCAAAAGGCAGGGCACAGACACTATGTTTTTCGACTTTCTCAGCTACATCGGCGACAAATCAGGTACATTATTGGCTACTTAGGTCCAGCCACAAACCAGACCCTCAACATGTGGGCAGGGCTTGGCTACTCCACAAGTCATAGCAGCAGGGACATGATCTCGATCTCATCAGGCAGCTACTAAATACTCGATCTCTACAGTCTCTACTACGGAGCGCCCTTCCTTGATACGGATACTCGAATTAACGGCACTAGCGATATAAAAAATAAGATCAGCTCATATGACGCTACTATGGGCTACTCATTCTTTATCCGTTCAGGAGGTAGCAGAAGTTACGACACTGGGGACACTAAAGCAGATTAAATCATAAGGAAAAAGATAGATTACAAATTCTGCTTCGTAATGAAAGTAGCGTCTAGCAGCTTAGATTATATCTAGGCTACTAATAAAAATTATAAGCACGATATTCACTCTTGCTGGACCCCTAATATCGAAATTTGGTAACACAATTTAACACTTTCAGTCGTAGTTTTAGTGACTTTTATGCTGGCTTTACTCATTTGATTGTAAAGTATTTTGAATAAAATAAAATTCACTTTTTACTGAGTTTAATTAATAAATATAGCTAATAAGAATTGACTGACAATCATAGTTTGGCATGAGGGCGTTTAAGGATATATTATTAATTTATGGCCTTCACATTGACTGTACCGCACAGAAGCATCATTTTTCTGAACTAACCAATTAGCATCTTGAAGGCAGTCAGCATGCCCATTTCTCCGTCCGTTGCGCTGAAAAGTAGACCTCTGCCTATAAAAACGAAGTCAGCACCCAGGGCAAGGCACTTGAAGATGTCAGAGCCTTGTCTGATTCCACCATCGATGTATAGCTCCATCTTTGAACCGATCTCTGAGTCATAAAGTATTTACAGTTGATTTTAGCGCGTATGGAAGGAAGGGCTAGAATTGTGGCAGGGGCAGTGTCAAGCTGTCGACCGCCGTGATTAGAAATCCATATAGCGTCTACTCCACACTCCTCGGCCCTAGGAATGTCTTGGGGACTCATTACTCCCTTTAGAATTATTTTGAGCGTAGTGTTCTTTTTGATCCACTTGATGTCTTACCAAGTAACGTCATTTTTGATTTGATGCACGAAAGAACGCTACTGGTTCTAAACGTCTCTCATTTTAAAATTGTAGCCGAGCTAGTTGAACAATTAAAGAGTAACCTTAGGTTCAAAGACATTGCGCTAGTCGATTCTCCTTTTTCCAAAGATTTGGGTGTCAACAGTGATCGCAAGAGCTTTGAATCCATTTTTTTAGGCTAATTTCAGCACTTCGAGCGTGTACTAAGCATTTTTCATAAAGTAAAGTTGTAAAATTCTAAGGCCTTTGCCGTTGGTTTTGGCCACTTCGCCAACTTTAGTACTAGTCAGCATCGATAGGCCGTAGGCTGTGTTTTGCAACATGGCCTGTCTGGCAGCGATTATCTAGCCGTCAGGATGTAGGAGCTTCTGCATGGCCATAGGAGCTATTCCGAAAGGCACGTTGACAGTATGACCCAGTATTTTGGTTTTGGTGTTGAGAGCACTCATGTTGACTAGTACTCGTGGGGCCAAGTAGATATTACTGAAGGCAGAAACATTGTTTTTGACAGTGACTTCGTCATCGCTGCCAGAAATAAAGTAACCGTATGCTTGTTTGTCCATTTTGCACTCGGCTCTCTTCAAGTACTCTTCGAGACTCCTGGGTTAGAGCTTCATCCAACAAATATATCTTCTATAAGCATATTGACATAATTCTCCATCTCATGAACAGTAACATTAGCTATGATACATATTAATCAAATATATAACTATGATAAATCCCACTATGTTGTTGGCAGCTCTATTGATATTCCTGGCCTCAAGTATAAGGGTAGACCCAAACAACTCGCTCTTCGTTGACCAGTACAATCGATATACAGTGTACCACGGAGTTAATGTGGTATACAAAATACATCCTTTTCATCCCAACCTGGTCGACTATGACTCGAACTACAGTCTTACTGACCATGATCTTTACAATCTTAAAAACTGGGGGATGAACGTAATAAGGCTTCATACTGCTTGGGAAGGAGTGTAGCCAAAAAAAGACCAATACAACTACTCTTACATAGAGACTCTCAAGCAAGTAGTTCAGAAATGCAACAAATTTGGTATTATGGTGCTACTAGACGCACATCAGGACCTTTTTTCCAAGCAATTTTGCGGATAAGGACTGCCTACCTGGGTTGCTCCTCGAGGCTCCTTCCCGGCGCCTCTAAAAGCCAAGCTTAGATACGACAAAGAAGGGTTTCCACTTATAGAGGATTGTCTCAAAGTGCAACCTTTTGGCAAGTTTTACGCTACTTTCGATGTCATGAAACTACAAAAAGATTTGTTCACTAACCAAAGGGGTCTGCTTGATCATTTCGCCAGGTTCTGGGAAACAGTGGCTGCCTACTTGTCAGCTGAACCTAACCTACTTGGTTATGAATTCATTAACTAACCTATCGGCACAAACGTCTACAAACAGCCTGGAGACGTTCTACCTGGTCAGCTTAATAACAAGGACCTTCTTCCGGCATACAAATAAATCTACCGGGCCATCCGCAAAGTCGACAAAAGAAATTTAATATTTTTTGAGCCCAGTGTTATCGACATACTTAATGGAGGCTTTTTCTAGACTCCAGGAGGAGATCAGTAGCTGTAGAAGCAAGTATTAAGCTACCATATTTACTGCCCTCGAGTGACAAGTGAGGGCGAGCCTGTTTCTTCTTCTTTCTGCAAGTTCTTCGACGCGCTAGAAGTGGCTGGCAAGTAGCAAAATATCCAATCGCTTAAAATAGGAGGATTTTTGACCTAGTACGGAGCTTTAGGCAATACCCCCAAAAGCGCTGAGTAAATTACAGTGATAACTGATCTGATGTAAATGCATTTTCGCAGCTGGACTTATTGGCAATTTAAGTACTACCATGATATCACTACAGCTGCCAACCCAGGAACTACCGAGTCCTTCTACGACTAGCACGGCAACTTGCAAACTAACAAGGTCAAAGCACTCGCCAGACCCTACGCTTACGCCATATGTGGAATACCCATAACTCAGATCTTCAAGAAGGGCGTGCTAGTCTTATAATGGGTTGCAAGAAATGACTGCTACAACAAAAAGACTGAAATTTTCCTGAGTGATTCATTTTACTTCGCGAAAGGTTTTAAGGTTTAGTTCAGCAAGAACTGTAAATAGTGTTCAATATCTTTAGTAAAGGGGGAAAGTAGCAATTTTTACGAAGTGAATGTTAACATAGGTTCATTTTTCAAGAAGATAATCCTGAAAATATCTCCTAAATGATCATTTAACATAAGTATTTGCCAATAAAATAAAA
>Ga0169931_10004248_pt1 | contig 22382 bp, 14 predicted proteins | sample Kivu_15m_20L_FD_129675 | JGI IMG/M metagenome (GOLD analysis project Ga0169931, IMG submission 129675) | Freshwater microbial communities from Lake Kivu, Western Province, Rwanda to study Microbial Dark Matter (Phase II) - Kivu_15m_20L... | ecosystem: Environmental > Aquatic > Freshwater > Lake...
ACACTGCATCGCGAAAGTCGGCAGAGCGAAATTCCATTGTGCAGCAATTGCACCAAGTGCTTCTTCTAGGCGACCTATGCCGAAGCGCATTCTCATCGTTCGATTGTCCGCGGTGGGGGACACGATTCTCAATCTCCCGATCGCTTGTGCATTGCGTCGGCATGTGCCCGACGCTGAAATTGGGTGGGTCGTTGGCCGCGGCGCATCGAGTCTGCTCGAGGGACACCCGTGCGTGGATCAGGTATTCACCCTCGGCTCCGAAGCGAATCGATCGCCACGATCGTTTCTGACTTTCGTAAGGGGATTGAGGGCTTGGAAACCAGACGTGGTGATCGATGCCCAAGGATTGACCAAGAGTTCTATCCTTGGATGGCTCTCCGGCGCGAGACAACGCATCGGTCTCGCGAAATCCGAATTTGAGGGTCGCGAACTCAGTACCTGGATCAACAACACAATCGTCAAACCCAGTGCAAGCCATGTAATCGACCGCGGTCTGGAACTGCTCCGCCCTCTTGGCATCGACACAACGGAAATCGAGTATCGTGTGCCGCGATTGCACAAGCTCCGCGAGCAGGTGGCTGCTCAGGCGGCAGAGTTGGGCTGGCAATCGCCAGGATCGATCATCAACGTCGGCGCAGGTTGGGAGTCGAAGATCTGGCCTAATGATCGGTACGCGGCAATCGCTCGACATCTTGCCGACCGATGGAATCTACGGACCTGTGTTGTTTGGGGAGGAGCGAAAGAAAAGGCTGCCGCGGAGGAGGTTGTCGCCATGTCCGAAGGTGCGGCGATTCTCGCTCCTTCGACGAAGCTTCCCGAACTTGCCGAATGGATTCGTCACGCTCGTCTGTTCATTGGCTCTGATACCGGACCGATGCACCTAGCATGTGCCCTGGGTATTCCGACAATAGGATTGATAGGACCTATGCCGGTCGAGCGTGTCGGACCGCGTGGCCCCGGGCAAATCGCTATCCAGCGACTCACTCTGCCCGAATCTCAACGCCATCGAAGAAAAACCGAGTGCGGTCCTATGCTGTCAATCGAGGTTGCTGGTGTTGCTCGAGCGTGCGACTCTCTATTACTAGCAATCCAGCAACAGGGAATGGCTGCCTGAACCATCTGCGTGAAAACGTCTTGGTGTCGTTCTGCCGGGAAAGTTCACACACTCTTCAACGCGAGAAGCTGTAGCGGTTGCGAAAGAGGTCCGGTTGTATCGAAAGAAACGGTTAAAGCCATGAGACGGTCTCTGAAATAGGAATAAATCTTCAGAAAGTGATGATGCCTCAATTCGGCATGCAGGCAAACCGATGCTATGGTTACGAGTCCGCGTTCCAGTGAGTGTCTGATCAACCTCCGTGGGTTCCGGATGAACCAGAAATGTTTCATGGAAACTTACACAGTTGCCCCCCAGGTCGTCGGACTATGGGTGGAGCCGAGGGTGTCCACTTACGACACAAGGGAGAATAACTTAGCATGACACGCGTCAATACCAACGTCGGTTCGTTGATCGCTCAAACCCGACTCAACCGTACGCAAGACCAATTGCAAACCTCGCTCACCCGATTGAGCACCGGTCTCCGAATCAATAGCGGTAAGGACGACCCGGCAGGCTTGATCGCCAGCGAATCGCTTCGTAGCGATATCACTGCGATCAACAAAGCCTTGTCGAACACGCAGCGAGCGGGCCAAATCATCGCGACCGCCGACTCGGCCTTGGGTCAGGTCAGCTCGCTCCTCAACGACATGCGGGGCTTGATCACAGAAGCTGCAAACAACGGTGCTTTGAGCGATAATGAAATCGCTGCTAACCAGTTGCAGCTAGACGCTTCGCTCGAAGCGATCAACCGAGTTTCGCAATCGACGACCTTCCAAGGTCGAAAATTGCTGGACGGAAGCCTGGACTTCCTCACAACTGCTGGTACCAACTTCAACAAGTTGTCTGATCTGCGTATCAATCAGGCAAATCTTGGCCCAAGCGGAAGTGTTGCGGTTAGCATCAACGTTTCAGCCGCCGCGACCCAGGCAACCTTGTCTCTTGATATTCCCGCCGCAACCGCCGCAGCAAATGCCTCCGGTACTGTTAATTTGACGAATACCATCCAACAAGCGACTGGTACGGTCACGATCGGCAGCGAGACTTTTGATATAGCTGCGGATGCAGGTGCAGCTGCGGATGGGGTCGAAGGAAATGCTCTTAGCACAGTCACAATCACCTACGGAGCGGGTGCGGCAAGTTCATCGTACAATGCGACCACAAACACGCTGAGCGTCAGCTTGACGCAGGCCGCTGGTGTTGCAACCGTTCAAAATGTTCGGGACGCGATCGATGCTGGCAACGTCTTTACGACGTCTAATGGTACGGTGGGTAACACGATCACCGGTAGTGGGACAGCGACCATGACGGGTGGACGCGATGCCGGCAGCGCAACAATTTCCGTTGTGTCTGACACTGCCGGTACGGCAGCCAACGGCGTAACCGTCACATTGACGGAAGACAACTCCATCACGAACAACACTGCGTCTGCATCGATTGTGGGTGGCAACATTCAAGTGCTTGTTCGCGGTACGGTTTCAAGATCGGCGATTGCATCAGCCATCAACGGGCTCGATGGCTACAGCGCTTCGATCACCGCTTCATCCGGCGATACGTCTTACATTGAAGCTCAGGATACACCTCCTGCAGCGTCCACGCTTGGAGGTGGTGTGGCTGCGGCTGGCGGTTTGACTCAGGATGTCGTGTTCCAGTTGTCTGGTAAGGCCGGTTCGGAAGTTATCAACCTGAAGGCAGGTTCTTCGGCAGCCAACTTGGCCGCTGCAGTGAACTTGGTTAAGGACTCCACGGGCGTCGAAGCAGCGGTCAGCTCAAACACTGTTGCTTTGACATCGACTCTCTTCGGATCAACCGCCTTCGTCAACCTCGAAGTGATTAACGAAGCAGTCGGTGGAACCATTACAGCGGAACTGGGTGGTGCGTCCAAGGGTCGTGACACCGGTTCGGATATCATCGCAACAGTCAACGGCCTCGCAGCCAAGGGTGATGGCAACATCCTGTCGATCAACACATCGACCCTGTCCTTCAGCACGAGTGTTGAAGCAGCCTACACCGGTGCATCGACCTTCAATATCTCTGGTGGCGGAGCATTGTTCCAACTGGGACCAAGCGTTGTGAGCGCTCAGCAAGCACGCTTGGGTATCGCTTCGGTCAACACCGCATCGCTCGGTGGCACCAACGGTCGTCTGTACCAGCTCGGTAGCGGTGAAACATTCAACCTGAAGGCTGACACTAAGGGTGCTGCCAAAGTCATCAATGAAGTGATTGAGAAGGTTGCGAGTCTTCGCGGTCGACTAGGTGCGTTCCAGCGAACGACGTTGGAGAGCAACTCTGTCTCCTTGAGCGATACGCTCTCCAACCTGACCGAAGCCGAGAGCTCGATCCGAGATGCGGACTTCGCGAAGGAAACTGCAGGTTTGACTCGGGCTCAGATCCTTGTTCAGTCCGGTACTGCGGTTCTCGGAATCGCCAACCAAAGCTCGCAAAGCGTTCTCGGATTGCTCCGATAATCGCTCACCACTCCGATATCCCGCAGGATTTCCAAGCAGGCGTCTCGAGGTCAACTCGGACGCCTGTTTTTGTTTGAGGATCAAGTTCTCCATTTCGTCCAGACGATAATCCAGGGATGGAAGACCGTTTGACAATCGCAACCCAACAGGTTTAGGGATTGCTAGCATGGGACGCATCCAATCGAGCACGGGCCTAGCAACAGGGATCGACATCGCCAAGACGGTCGACCAATTGATGTCCGTCTCGGCTCAGCCAAGAGTCCGTTTGGAGAATCGAGTCAAGGGCTTTCAGACTCAGCAGGTCGCCGTAAACGAACTCACGGCGATGGTCATCGCTGTGCAGCTTCAGGCGACGCGTTTGGGGAATGCGACCACTCTCGACAGCACGAAAGTGACGTCTAGCAAAAGCGATGTGTTATCCGCTACGGCTAGCGGCAATCCTGCGAGGGGAACGTATGTCTTGCAGTCGGTGCAAACGGCGCAGTCGTCAACGGCAACAAGCAATGCATTTTCCGGTCCAACGGACTCCCTCGAAACCGGTGACCTAGTCGTGCGTACGGGTGGCTTTGTCGACCGGCAGACGAGGCTCGACGAATTGCGTGGTGGAACTGGGGTCTCGAATGGCAGGATCCGGATTACCGATCGAGGTGGAGCTACCGCGAATGTCGATCTCCGGTTCGCAACCACCATCGATGATGTCGTCAAGACCATCAATACCTCAACGAATAGTCGAGTAACCGCAAAGGTGAGTGGCGATCGAATTGTCCTTACCGATACCACCGGGCAAACAACCAGCAACCTGATCGTTGAGGAACTCGGTGAAGGCCGGACCGCCGCTGATCTTGGTATATCCGGTATCAATGTCGCCTCGAACTCTGCGACGGGTGACGGTCTGATGTATCTGGGCAATTCCAGTCGATTGTCGACCCTGCGGGACCAGGCGGGTATCGCGTTCCGATCCGGGACAGACCTGTCAGTAACACTACGAGACGGCAGCACTCTTTCGGTCGATGCTAACAGCAGCAGTTCACCAACCACCGTCGGCCAATTGATCACCGCAATCAACGCGGTCGATTCCAGCAAACTGGAAGCACGAATCGCAACCAACGGAAAATCCATTGAATTGGTCGACAAGACTTCCGGCGGGACTACTTTTGCAGCTTCTGGAAATCTGGCAGATCAGTTGGGGCTCACCAGTGCAACGGCGGTTAGCGGAGTGCTGACGGGCGCGAGAGTCGTGAACAGTCTTGGGGGGCCGCTGCTTTCGTCGTTGAAAGGCGGTTCGGGTGTTGGCACCGCCAGTTCGATTTCGATCACGAATCGAGCGGGGGTCGCCACCTCGATCAATCTTGCGAGCAGCGACAGCCTCCGAGACGTTGTCGATGCGATCAACAGCTCAGGGGCAGGCGTGACTGCATCGCTCAACCGATCGAAGACTGGGATCGCCATCCAAGATGTTACGGGATCTACTGCGAACAACCTGGTGATTTCCAACAACGATGCCAACAACACTGCTACAAAATTGCAATTACAGGGCAGCTATTCCGCAAATACAGTCGATTCCGGTGCTTTGAATCTGCGTTATGTTAGCGAGGCGACCGATCTGTCAAAACTCAATCAGGGTCTTGGAGTCAGAACCGGCACTATCGATATCGTCAACTCCTTGGGTGAGAGGCGTTCGGTTGATATCGGCGCTCTGACCAACAAAACGATCGGCGGAGTGATCGAGGCCATCAACGGGACTGGAATCGGCGTCCAAGCGGCACTCAACGAATCCGGAGACGGAATCGTCGTCAACGACACTTCCAACGGCAACGGCACATTTAATATTGCCGACCGCACTGGTAGTTCCGCAGCAAAAGATCTTGGAATCGCGGGTCAGGGTCAGTCCAAAGTCGTCGGTGGAAACACGGTCCGGCAAATCGAGGGATCTGGAACCTATCGTCTGAACGTCGGTAACACGCCAACGTTGACATCGTTGGTCGACTTGATCAATCAGGGTGAGGGGCCATTGACCGCTTCACTGTTGGTTGCGGGTTCTACAGCTCGAATCCTGTTCAACTCACGAGCCAGTGGCGAGGCGGGACGCATTGCGATCGATGGAAGCGATATCGGTATCGATGCGACCACGACTTCGACAGGTAGAGATGCGATTGTGGCTATCAGCCCAACCGAATCCTCCAGTGGTACGATCATTCGTTCGTCGAGCAATACACTCGACAACGCAATTCAAGGTTTGTCGATCCGCATCTCAGCAACCGACACCAATCCAGTCGAATTGCGGGTGGAGAAAGACAACTCCAATATCGAAAAGAATCTTCAGTTGTTTGTGGATCAATTCAACAAGGTGCGAGACCGCTTGGGGGTGGTTGCAAGCTTTGATGCAGCGAGCGGCAAAACGGGCATCCTGTACGGGTCTAACGAAGTGCTGCGTATCGAACAAAGCTTGGCCCGGATGATCAATCAACCTGTCAATGGCACAGGCTCCTCGGTCCGCACGATGGAGCAACTGGGTTTGAGTCTTGACAATGAGGGTAAGCTTCGACTCAACACTTCGAAACTCTCCCGTGCGATCGAAAGCGATCCACAAGGTGTTGTTACGTTCTTGACGAAAGAAACCACCGGCTTCTCAGCGCGATCGAAAGAACTGCTCGAGAACCTTGTTGGAGTGGATAAGGGTGTATTGGTCAGCAGGAACGACACCCTCCAAAGACGGATCGAGGAAAGCAATCGCCGCATCGAATTTTTGAACAACAAGCTCGATCGCGAGCGGGAACGGCTCCTTCGTCAATTCATCGCCATGGAAGAAGCTGTCTCAAGAATCCGTGGCAGTTCCTCGGGTCTGGCTTCACTTCAAGCTTTAGCGAGTCAGACGAACGCCTAGTCTGAATCAGTACCGGGAATTTTTGTATTCTTGTCTTCGCCCTTGCTGGCGTCACTTCGTTGATCATTGTTCAACAATATCGTTTGCTCAAACGGTAGCGTCTTGGTCGATGGCGCTTTGGTTTGGGTAACGCTGGATGCGGTCTGGCTGAAAGCTGTTTTGGACAAGTGCCGAGTATTCGGATCCAGTTCGTGACGACTCCACCATGCGTCAGCATCGCTCAGGCTCCATGCATCCGCGTTGATCAGTTTATGGAGCCTCGCCGCCAGTTCTCTCGCGGTTTGCGGTCGCTTGGCTCGATTCTTCTCTAGACACGCCAGTATCGTATGCTCGAGGTCTGGATCCACTTGCCGACCGAGTCGTTGCGAGGGGGTGAGGGGAACCGCATCGATATGTTGCTGACACAACTCAGCGAGATTTTTTGCTTCAAAAACAGGCTCGCCCGTCAGAAGGAAATAGCCGACGGCTCCGACCGCATACAGATCGCTTCTCGCATCCACCATATCGGGTGTTTGAATCGATTCGGGGGACATGTACAACGGTGTGCCTGCCATGCCGTCATTGACGCTCGATCGTTTGGAATCGTCTACCGCGCGAACCAATCCGAAGTCGAGCAACTTAACAAAGTCGGGCTCCCCCCCTCGACGATTAAGCATGATGTTGGCCGGCTTGATATCTCGATGGACCAATCCCATAGAATGGGCTTCGAATAACGAACCGCATAGTTGATCGATAATCCAAGCCACTCTCCCGTCGGGTTGCGGCCCGTAGCGATCCACCAATGATTGGAGATCGATGCCATCGAGAAATTCCATGGCGTAATAGAAGACTCCCTCGGGAGTTCTTCCGTAGTCATAGATTGCGACCGTGTGAGGATTGTTGAGCTGGCACGTGATCTGAACTTCTTGTTCGAACCTTGCGATCGATGTATCGTTTACACGTTGCGTATGGAGCAATTTGACCGCGGCAGGGCGGCGCATCATTGCATGATACCCGCGATAGACGATCCCCATCGCACCCTCGCCGAGAAGCTCTTCGAGCCGATATTGTCCGAGCTGTCGGGCCTCGATCGCCGCCTCTCTCGCTTCCCTTTGCAATCTGGCCACTACCAAGGTAAAGATGAAGATTGCTAACGACGCGAGAGATAGCAGAATGAAGAGCGCGTAAAACGCACGTTTCAGAATTGTCAGCGGTTCAAATGCTTCATCGTAATCGATCTCGGTAATGAGACCGAATTGGTAGTCATCGAGCCATGTCCATGCTGATACAACAGGTGCACCGCGATAATCGCGATAGCCATACAAATCGACACCGTCTTGTCCCGATACGGCACTCGCGAGAGCCTTGGTCAGAGGCATTTGAGCGCGGCGTATTTTGGGGCGGTAGCCGAGCAACATGTTACCCCCAGGATCGCGAACTTGGAGATTCAGAATCGATGTCGTATCCTCACGATCGGGGATTAGCCCCAAAAGGATTAGATCGCTTTCGAATCTGGAATTCGTCAACATGGATCCTTCGCGGTTGAATGCGTAGGATTCGCCGGTCTTTCCCATGCGTCCTTGATGCATCAAGAGTGTGAATTCGCGTTCCGGCTGAATGCGCAACGACAACGCAGCTACGACCTGCAGGTCATTATCTCGAATCGGTACGCTAACAAACATGGTCGTGGTACCGGTTTGAATGCGGCCACGTTCGTCAGCGATAGGAACCATGCTGGGAAACGGTGGACAGACGGTAGCTTCACCACCGAAAACCTTCTTGAGCATTGTCTCGGCCTGCTCGTACTTTCGACCAACCAATTCGGGTTGGGAGGCTGCTAGGATCAGGTTCGTTCGATCTGTGACGACGAAGCCAGAGTACTCGTGAATACTCATCGTTGGCCCGAGGGTTTTGGCGATTTGCGCTCGCACGGAAACCTGTTGCTCTTTCGCGGTCGCCGAGGAATCCTCGATGAGTCCGCCGATCAGGGCTCGGATCTCCTGGTCGTTGGCCATGGTCATCGCGGTCGCTTCCTGCCGCGTCAACCATTTTTCAACGAGCACTCGCTGAAGATTCAATACCGTCTCAAGTTCCGACCGCAGATTATTCTCCATCGTGATCTGGATCGAGTGCATGATCCAAAAACCGATGCCAGCGAGGATCAACACCGCCAGTGTTGTCCAGACCCATAGTTGCTTTCGGAATGCCAGCCCAGTTTGTTTCAAGCGATGCCCTAGGCTGGTCCTGCCGAAGGTCATGTGGGCTTGCGGATTATCCCGCATGGATTTGCGTTTCTCGAACCACGCCGACAACCACTGCCACATAACGTAAGGTGCCTAGAGGGAAAGAAAGCGGGACGGAAAGGAAGCAGGACGGAAGACGTGCGGATTTCGAGAGCCCTTCAGTGTAATTCAGCGGCCCCAGGAATTACCGAAACAAGGGCTTTCATGGAAAAAATCAGAGACCATGCGCGTTATTCTCAGCGCAAACCGATCAGATAGCCGAGGATTGCCCCGATCAGAAGCGAGGGTGGTAGCACGATAGCGATCGTCAGAGCGATGAGCATGCCACGAGAAATGCGGCTCTTCGCGGGAGTAATGAGTTCGGTATTCGGTGGAGGAGGCATGCCACCCTGCGATTCTCCCACGTTTGTAAGGGAACCTCCTTCCCAAGTTCCCACCGCAGGGCTTCGCATCGCTCCGGTATCAGGCGAGGAGATCGAGGTCGGAGCCAACCGATCCTCGATCGGGGCTTCCATGCTAGGAGGATCAACCACAGGAGGTGGCGGAGCCAACCAGGGGCCTCGCGTTGCCATCGACGGCGCAAGTGGAATACTATTAGCAACCCATACTTCCAGGCGAGCGGCTATCTCATCACAGGTTTGGACCCGTTTCTTGGAATCCTTTTCCATCATCTCGGCGATGATCTCGACGAACTCTTCGCTCAGGTTGGGATTGAAGTTGCGGGGGTGCAATGGTGTGGCTTCCAAGTGACGACGTATCTTGGATGCGGTATCACCGCCTGGAAACGGGGCCTTGCCTGTAACCGCGTAATAGAGAGTGCAGCCCAGCGAATAGATATCGCTGACCGAATCGACCGAGAGGGGCGTTTGAATTTGCTCGGGGGACAGATAGTCGGGAGTACCAACGATTTTTCCTGCGAGCGGATCATCGGTGAGGTCGGCCGCGAAACCTGCAAGACCGACATCGGAAACCTTGGCAATCGAGTCAGGTGTGACCAGGATGTTTCCCGGTTTCACATCGCGATGCACCATGCCTTGTTTGTGTGCATAGCTGAGTCCCAACGCTGCCTGCATGATGATGCCTGCTGCGTGATCTTCGCTGAGAGGCCCTTGGGACTTGACGAGTTTTCGCAAATCCATGCCCGGGACATACTCCGTGACCAGATAGTGCACGCTGCCGTCCTGGCCAGCATCGTGAGCACGCACCAGATACGGACAATCCAGTTTGGCCTGCATTCGAATCTCTCGAATGAAACCGGAAAGAGTCTCGGGATTCACGCGATGCAAAGGGAGCACTTTGACGGCGCATTCCCGTCCCATCACTTGGTGGACGGCTTTGAATACCTGGCCCATCCCTCCTTGGCCAATGAAGTCGGTGATGACATAAGGACCGAGCCGAAACTTGGTTTTTCCATCAGCCAATTGGATCGCTTGGTACTCGGTGATCGCCCCCTGTTCCAACAAAATGTCACGCAGCAGTTGGTCCTCGGAGACACTCGACTGTTTCGATGCCATGCTCTGCTGGCGATGCCGCAATAATCGCAGGCAATAATCCCAGCGATCCTTGGGAATTAACCCGCTCGCGATGACTGCGTTTTTGAAAATCGACTCGTCCATGGCTTCGAATTGCAATTATTGCGGCAAGGAGAAAATCCGAGGGTAGGAAAACGCTTGTTTCCGCGTTTATTATAGCCGACGGCGATCCGAAACTTCGAATGCCCTTCCGGTTTTCAGGTTTGCGGTGGTCGAAATCGCGTCGTCTGCTTATCCTTGATTGTGCATCCGGATGGCGCCGGAGCTGGAAACGCCCAACGAAATCGCTGTTCTAAAATCCACCGACTGCAAAGTATGCCCAAGACTTTAGTGATAGGTGACATCCACGGTTGTCTCCAAGCGTTCGATGCAATTTTGCAGGCTGTGGACCTGCAACCCGAAGACACCCTGATCACGGTCGGGGACTATGTGGATCGCGGCCCGGATTCCAAAGGGGTGATCGAGAGACTGATACAACTTCGGGACCAAGTGAAATTAGTGCCTCTCTTGGGGAATCACGAAGAGATGATGCTCGACTCGCTCGATGGCAAGATCGCGCCCTATGGATGGTTTAACCACGGAGGGGTCCAAACCCTGGACAGTTATGGGTTCAGCGGCGACCCGAAAGTGATCCCAGCCTCCCACATGGAATTCTTGAGAGGGTTGGCCACGTACCACGAAACGGAAACCCATTTTATCGTTCATGCCAACTACGAACCTACCCTTCCGTTGGCCGAGCAACCGAGCGACCTACTTCGTTGGGTCAAACTGACTGAGCGGATGCCCGGACCTCACATCTCAGGAAAGCAAGCGGTAGTGGGTCATACGCATGATCGCGAAGGACAAATACTTCGCTCCCCTCATTTGATCTGTATCGATACCTACTGCTATGGCGGGCGCTGGTTGACCGCCATCGATCTCGAATCCAATGCTGTTTGGCAAGCAACACGCAACGGGGAGTTGATCACTTCTCCATGACAATCCGCTGACAAGCAATTAGACTGATGGTTCGATTCATCGCCACGTCGTGAGACGTTGCACATTCGCCGATCGCGAGAAACAGCTATGAAAAAACGGACTCCGCAGCGCTCTGCTGCCCCTTCCCTGCTCGAGGGAGAGCAACGCATCAACAAAATTTTGGCCGCGGCGGGCTTGGGTTCGCGCCGGCAAGTGGACGAACTGATTGAACAAGGCCGCGTGGAAATCGACGGAAAGGCGATCCAGCAAGTCGGTATCAAGGTCAATCCAGATACCTCGACGATCACGGTCGATGGAGAACCTCTGCGCAAACATCGTCCGGTCTACTTCGCACTGCACAAACCAGAAGGAGTCCTGTGCACCAACCGAGATCCTCAAGGTCGTATGCGAGTGGTCGATATGGTGCCCAATCAGTTTCGGCTTTTCCCCGTCGGTCGTTTGGACGCAAGCAGTACTGGGTTGATTCTCTTGACCAACGACGGCGAACTTGCCCAACGACTGACGCATCCTCGTCACGGTGTTCACAAGCGATACGCGGTCACTGTCGTCGGTCAAGTCGAACCCGACTCACTGCGACGTCTTCAACGAGGGATCCATCTCGCCGAAGGGCGGGCGAAGGTCGATCACGCGAAATTGAAGCGAGTACGCAAGGGTTGCACTGAATTGGAGATCACCCTGAGCGAAGGAAAGAATCGAGAGATACGTCGCGTGCTGGCCAGACTCGGGCACAAGGTCGTATCCCTGAAGCGAATCGGCATCGGCCCGCTAAAACTCGGCGAACTTCCCGAAGGTGCATATCGCCCGCTCGGAATGTCCGAAGTCGAATCGCTTTACAACGCCGTCGAAGCCATCAAACGCGAACGCAAACAGGAACGCAAAGAACGCAGGAAAGCCAGCGAAGGCAAACCGAAAAAGCAAGCAACTCAAAAACAACAGAGTGCTCCGAAGTTCGACAACGCCGAATACGAGGAATCGGAATACGAGGAGAACGACATCGATGAACAGGAATTCCTCGCGGAAGAAATCGAAGGCGATGAGATGCTCGAAGAGTCCGAAGAGGGAATTCTGGTCCGGGAAACAGACGGCGATGCAGGTCTCGATGACGACTGGATCCCACCGGTTAGCCAACGACTCGGTGCGGTCATTGGCGATGACGAATTCGCTTCCGAAAAGGAACCGCAACGACGCGCAAAACCGAAGCGAGCCTTCAACCGAAAACCCGATACACGCACCTCAGCGCCTGGGAAATCCGGTTCAGGCAAATCCCGCACTGGGAGCACATCCAAACCTTCTCAGCCCGGCCGCAAGATGAAACCGCGGGGCGAGAGGCCCTCATCACGTGGAGGGGAGGAGGAATCCTTCGGCGTGCAACAGCGACCTTCACGCCCGAAAAAAGGGGGGGGGAAACTCCCTAGTGCTGGCAAACGCAAGCCCCGCAATTTCTCCGGCCAGAAGCCAAAACGCCGGGGAAAGTAGATCCTACAAGCCTATTTTCCCTTCGTTCCGACCCTTAATTCATTGGAATTTAGCCGTCGTCGCGCTCGACGTGATTGATTTAGGGGTCCTGATCAATGTACACTTCTATCGGTGCTGCGAAACGCATCGCAGCGTGCGTATCCGTATCGACATGGCCAATTCTAGGCAATCTGGTCATCGCTCGATCTGGCTCGTTTCGAAAGGAGGTGATTGGGTGAGTTCATTCTCTACTAGCCAAAGGGGTGAGGCGTCATAGACATGCCGGCGGGCTGCCCATGACACGCAGCCTCGACCCCGCCTTGCATACAAGGAAACATGATTTCTGCGTTGCAAGTTTCACTTGATTGTTAACGAGCCCGGGTTCGCGGATCCTGCCAACCCGGGTTTTTTCTTTATCTCGTCTCGCCTGGGTAATCGCCAATCGCCATGTCGGATTACTGGATCGCCTTCATTGCTGGAATCGTTGAAGGACTGACGGAGTTCCTGCCTGTCAGTTCCACCGCCCACATCGTGATCACCAACAAGTTACTAGGTGTCGACCTCACGAGCCCTTTTTGGAAAATGTTCACCGTGGTGATTCAACTGGGGGCGATCCTTGCCGTCCTGGTCTACTTCCGAAGACGACTCGCAGACTTCATCCGGTCCTTCCTCCATGAAAAATCCAACGCTCGCTGGCGTCATCCGCTCGTTCTAGTCCTCTTGAGCTTCGTCGTGACCGCAATTCCATGCTTCTTGATGGACAAGTTCATCGCCGATCGCTTGGAAAGCCCCACGACCATCGCTTGGGCATTGATCCTCGGGGGGATCGCGATGGTCGCGATCGATCGAACGTACTCTCAGCGAGCTGTGACAGAGCGGATGGAGGACATGTCACTCAAACAAGCGATCGCGATCGGTACCGCACAGATTCTCGCAGCAACATTTCCCGGTACGAGTCGTTCGATGGCGACAATTGCCGGTGGTCAAGTGATGGGATTGTCTCGACCGGCAGCCCTCGAGTTTAGTTTCTTTTTATCTATCCCGGTCATGTTTTCAGCAGCGGGATTCAAGCTGCTTCAGTTCATTGCCAAGGAACCAGTAAACATCGACTCGAACCAATGGATCACGCTGGGAATCGGGTTTGCGACGAGCTTCTTGGTTGCTTGGGGCGTCATCGCGTGGTTTATGCAATGGGTGAAATCGCATGGATTCCTCCCGTTTGCAATCTACCGCGTAGCCGCAGGGATCGCAGTATTGATTTGGCTCACCCAATGAATGCGATTCGTCGGCATTATCCCGGCGGTGGCGGTGCAGGTTGCGGAGGAGCCCCTCCGAATGCACCTCCTCCGAATCCAGGGAGCGGAAGATTGGGCAACTGCGGCAGGTTCTGCTGCACCCCTTGTTGCATCTGCTGCATCCCTTGCTGCAATGGCCCAAGCTGTTTTTCGAGCGGGCCTAGCAGTTTATTGAGACCGCGATCGATTTGCTTCTGAGCCGCACCCTGCAGAGCAGCCGCTGCGAGGTTCTGCGTCATGCCAGCCAGGCTACCCAAATCCAATTGAGGGCGAGTCATGGTCCCTCGAATCGGTATTTGGAATTGTTGACCAGCGAGTGATTGCAAGGCAGGGGCCTTGTCGAGCCATTCCTTTTGAATGGGGACCGATGCAACCATTTCCAATGTTCCATCGATCCCCACAGAACCGGTGGTCCAAAGAGCGACATCCCCGGCTTGAATCTGCAGGCCTCGATGCGCGACGCGACCGCGATCGACTTCAAAGCCGATGTTCTGTTCCGGCAATTGAAGCCAACTGGTCGGTTGCCCACCACCATCGGTAGCACCCGCCCCCTTGCGCAGTGCCCGTATTTGCTGCACCAAAGCCAACAACTGATCGGCCAGTGGGCCAGGACCGACAGCGGCCCCGTGGACATGCACCTGACCAATCGCAGTTTGTTTGGTCCAATCCGAAGGAATGACTTCGGCTTTTGAAATATCGAGGCTGATGTTTCCTTGGACACTCGTGGCATCTGCCAGGAGCGGAGCCACATACTTCAACCAACGCTGACACATTTCTCGTGTGATAGCTACGTTTTCGACCACGCGCTCTGGCGATTGCCGTATCGTCAGCGGTTCACCCGCAAGATCGCCATCGAGGTTCCATCGAAGGGTTCCTTGGGAAACCGGAAACGATGCCTTCGAAACAAATCGCCCATCGCGAACCTCGACGGGGATTTCTCCTTGGCCGATATCGATACCGATGACGTTTGCACGATCCCAACCGATACTCGATGTGGCTTGCAACGAACGGGCCCAATGATCGGTCGGGTGCGAAGTCCACGCAACATCCAAGGGTTGCGTTCGCTGTCCTTCGATAGCGAGCAGTTCACCGATGTAGGGGCGCAAGCGCTGCGCCGCGGTGGCGGCATCGTAAGTGATACTCCCTTCTGAATCGATGGACGTCTGGCCGGCTCGCTGTTCGATTGTCGCTTGGCCACCATACGCAAGCCACTCGGTTTGCACTTGCAACTTCGATATGTCCGTCTTCCCTTGAGGTATCGAATAATCTCCGTCGATTGTGAGTTTGGCTTGGGGCTCCTCCCACAACACCTCATCCTCTGCGCGTCCGCCGCCAGTGCTGACCAACTGCCCAGTTGGTCGTCGTCCCGGTTGGACTGCTCGCAACTGAATTGCATCGGAAACCAACTGCCAGCGGATCGTCTCTGGGTCGATCGTCCAATGCACTTGCCCGGTCACATCGCCCGTAACATTGAGCGTGCTGGGTTGCGGTGTTCCATTGGGGGCGTTCCACTGCACCGAGGACATCAAGCGATCGGGAGCAATACGGAATACAGCTTGGCCGTCGCGAGCTAGTGATTTGCCAGGTATCGCTGCATCTTGAGCTTGGAGTGCGAAGGACTCGGACTGAACCAACAGGGAATCCACTTTCGTTCTCGCGATATCGCTGGTATCGAAGCGACCTGCGAACTTTCCGACCATGCGCGATTCCTGAACCGCCATATCGGCGGTGGATACTCGGAATGGCTCCAGGTTCCAATCCGCCTTGGTGATTTCTAAATGAGCCAGGTCGACACCCCCGTGAGCCTCCAAATTGCATTTCCCGGCGACATCAACACCCGGATCGATCCCACCGAACATCTGAGCGCGGCGTTGCCAACGCGCAAGTTCTCCTTGAAGCTTGATTTGCATGCTCGCGGGCGGGAGTTTTTGCTCGCCGGGCGCCGTAGCTGTTAAGGCCAAAGGTTCAAGCAAGTGAATGCTGCAGGATTCCTCGGTGGAGTTCAGCGTCAAGTGAGCGCGATCGACCTGAAGAACGTTGAGTCCTTCCAGGCGCGATACCGATGAGAACTCACCATCCCATGCGGGCTCATCGATTTGTCCCTTGCCATGAGCGATGCGAAGGGGCGAGGTTCGAAGCGAGCCGCCGGCAACCAATCGGTTCCCTTCATCCACCTTCCATGTAAGCGAACCCTGGGCCGAACCGCTGAGACTGTCAAATGGCAACACGAACCACTGCGATAACCGTTGCTCCATCTTGTCCAAATCGAGTTGAACGGTCAGACGTCCATCGCGTGGATCGCCAGAACCATCGATCATGCAAAACTCGGAATCGCAATCGACGCGGAAGCTTGGCATATCGGACGCACCACCCTGAACTTGAATGGCGGCCTGCAGAGCTTGATCCCACGCGATCGTTTTTCCTTGTACATTGGCTTGCAGTTTCCCAAGTTCGATCCGACATGTGGCCGTTGGAGGCGATGCCAAACCGGATTCTGTTTGGGAAACACGTCGCTGAACGGCACTGAGCGTTGCAACACCGGCGATCAACTCGACTTGATCTTGTGTTCGCACAAAATCGGGTGCGACACGGCTTAATCGAGGCAGATCGACGCTCCCTTGCAACTCCAAATCAGCGTCCTCAAACCATGGTTTCGTCATCGTCGGTACTTGAATCGGCCATGCAAAATCTGCCTTGGCGAACATCGAACCGATATCGCAATCCAACTTCGAACCCCGTGTGCTCAATCGATTGGGGGTCATGTGGATGTCGCCACTGAGCTTGATTTGCTGGAGTTGTGCTCCCCGTGGGCCAAGCAACTCGGGGGCAACGACTTTCAGGTCATCGACCTGAGCCGTCTGCACATTGGCCATCATCGAGCTTTGGGTTGGAAACTCGACCTCGGCCTGCACTGTTGCTTGCCCAACGATCCGTTCAATGGGCAGATCCGGAAGCCTACGCTTGATCAAGCTAACCCATTGCAGCGGCATATCCTGAGTTGCAATGCTCATCCGAAGGGCGGACAAGCCAGTCGACTCCGGCGTCGTTGTCATGCCAGCCATACCCGTATCTTTGGCGGTCGATTGAGTACGGATCAGAAAATTGCCACCCACGGGAGATTCGCCAGGAAGCGCGTTGGTCTGGAGCAAGCGACCGACCAAAGTCATCGGAGGAAAGGGTTGCTCTGCCGTGGGCAACGGAAGATCGGCTTCCTCGAATTGAATCTCCCATGCGGTCAGGTCGACGCTGTCTCTGGCATAGAGGACCGCATTGGCCAATCGAATTCTGCCCGTGAATGCGGATGTGCTGCCGCTCGGTGCGGGCTCGTCGGTCGGCGGGGATGCAACCAACCACGGCTTGAACGCCTCTTCGAGATTCGTGGTCCCAGGCTGCACGTCCAGCGCTATGGACGCGTCCTGGATTTCGACTGTCCCGAGGTTCTTGTAGTTCGTAATCAGCGAAACGAGGGACAACTGAGTATTCACCGCACCGACCTGCACCAAATCGCTGCCACTCTCGTCAATCAATCGCAGGCCGGTTACCGAGATCGGTCGAAACCAGCCTCCTTGGATAGACTTTAGGTCGATCCGCATCGGGCTGATGCCAGCGTTGCGATTGATCATCGAGACCGCGAAATCGCGGTTTTGCAACAGCATCGGAACTCCGAAGAACAACGCGAGAAACAAACCACCGACGACGACGGCGATGATGTGCCGTTTCTTCCAACGTCGCGATCGTGTTTTCTGAAACCCGGCTTCCCTGGCAACTTGGCTCATGATTGGACTTCCTATCCTTTTCTGTCCTAGTAAATGCCTGCATTTTTTTAGGATCATGCTTCCAGTCTAGACAAGTTGTTCGATTCAGGTCGAGGTCATTCGTATCGATCTTCATTCGTATCGATCTTCATTCGGAGGACAGTTCCTGCTATAGTGAGTCCACGACTTGTTGTTGATCACGATCTGTTATCTGCAAGTGGAGATGCAAGCATGGATGCCGCGTCCCGAACCGGTCTTCTGCTCCTGGTTTTTGTAAGCACTTTGTTTTTTGGTGGTTCAGGTCGGGCGCAACAGCCCCCTGAACGCTCTCCGATCCCGGCCCCGAATCCGCTTCAGATATTTGCTCAGTGGGTCGGTCAGTGGATGGCAAAGCCCCAGACGATCTCAGTTCGCTTTGCCATTCATGAGGTCACCAACAATGATGCTGCGGCAGTCGCACCCTGCGGCCACAAGATGTGCGCTGGTGGAAAGTGCTATGAGGTTGAGGAGGGAGTCATCGAAGGAACGCCATGCGATGCTCCTCGCACTGGCGATGCTTCAACTAACGACGATTCGATAACGCCTGCAGAGGAAGAACCGATTATCGAGGTTCCCGCCGCCCCACCTCTCCCACCGAGCTACCAATTCACACAGCGATCTCCTTTTGGCCGGGAGAACCCGTATCAAGCTGCAGCTATGGATTCCTTGAGTACATCCCAGGTCAGCATCCCGGCATCCGTGCTAGTCTCCCTGCTGGTTGAGCATGCTCGCAACGAGACTCAACTAGCGATGACTCGCGAATTGCTTGAAGAGCGAACCGCTTTTCTCGATCACATTCGCGAGTTGAGTGATCGCAATGCTCAATTGCAGTCGCAACTCGCAATCTCGCAGGTTTACCTGGACTACCATGCGACCGCAAACGCTCTCGAGACCCCTGATGGGTCTTCGGATGTGCGTACTATCCAAGAGGATCTCTCCAATATTCGGAGGCAGATCGCATTGCTGAAGCGAAATCAGCCCGTTCCCTTTGCTCCGAGCTATGTCGGTTCCGAGGGCACGAACGAGACCGCCTGGTCGCAGCCATGGCGGTCCTCGCGCCGCTCCCACTATGTGCCGATCGCTCCTCAGGTTGACAGCCCAGCGCAGGCTGCCCAAGATCCACAAAAGAACGTCAAGTAACGGTCCCAAGATCGCGATACCTGCCTCAATGCAGTTGCCTCTCATCGACTCGATCACAGCCAAAATCGACGCGTTGCGTCAGCGTTTGCGTATTGTCCCGACCCGTTCGGTGCTTATCGACGAGTGCTTGGGGCGGGTCCTAGGCCAACGACTGTTTTCCTTTCGAGACAGTCCGGCCGTGGATGTGTCTGCGATGGACGGCTATGCACTTCGGTTGCAGGATGCCAATCTTGGCCGCATATCGGTCCAGGGTATCGCCAGCGCTGGAGCCAAGCCGTTGGTATGCCCTGCTGGGCAGGCGATACGCATTTTCACGGGAGGTGCAGTGCCTTTTGGAGCGGATTGCGTGGTTCCTCGAGAGCAATGCGTTGAGGAAACGAACAGCGTACAGATAACCGTTCCGGTAGATTCCATTCGAATCGGTCAACATATTCGTCGGCGTGGTGAGAATGGCCTTACGGGAGCATTGATCCTGGAGCAAGGAACGCTCTTAAACGGCCCGGCGATCTCTTCCCTGGTTTCCTTGAGCCAGGAAGATCGCATCGAGGTCTTTGATCCCGTTCGCATCTCCATACTGAATACGGGCGATGAACTTGTTGACCTAGGCCAGCCAATTCAAGACTGGCAAATCCGGGATTCGAACGGACCGTTGCTTTCCACCATGCTTGCCAGTCAGGCATGGGCGCGAGCGCATCGCAAAAAAGTGCCCGACTCCCCAGTGCAAATCCGCGCAGCCCTATCGCAAGCCCTCGCCGAATCGGATGCCGTGATCCTGACCGGGGGTGTTTCCATGGGGGATACCGATCATGTTCCCAAATCGATCGTCGATTGCGGTGGCGAAGTGGTCTTTCACCGGGTTCCCATTCGACCGGGTAAGCCTCTCTTAGGAGCTGTTGGGCCGAAGGGTCAATTGATTATGGGCTTGCCGGGCAATCCGGTGAGTGTCGCGGTCACTTTCCGCAGATATGCTCTGCCATTGCTCCGCTATGTCTCCGGCATGCGAGGAGAGGAAATCGCGGTTCGAGTTCCTGTCGCCTGCGATGACTCCAAGACACTCGAGCTGATTTGGTTCCGGTTGGTGAAACTAGATGGGGCAGGAAACGCAAGGGTTCTACCTTCCCAGGGATCTGGAGATATCATCTCCCTCTCGAGCAGCGATGGCTTCGTGGAGATACCGCCAGGGGTTTCATCCAAAGGTTCATTTCCCTTCTATCCCTGGACGGACGCCGTCGGTTCTATTTAGTCGTATCCGAGAATCGAAAGGCTTTTCGAAGTAGATCCAAACTCTTCGGAATTGCGGTTCGATAATCCTCTTTCCCTTCGAACTCGAGCGATACCCAACCGCGGTAGTTATGGCGTCTCATGATGTCGCCGATCCGTGGGTAGTCCAAATCCAGTTCGTACCACTCTCCACCGCCGTAGTAGGTTTTGGTTTGCAACAGGACCGTTTTTGGGGCGAGCATCTCAAGCTTCTCGTAGGGATTCTCCAAAAAATTACCCGTGTCGAGTGTTACTTGCAGATAGGGAGAGTCGATCGCGTTCACGATGCGAAGCACACCCTCGGGGGTCAGGCCGAGCCCCCAATGATTCTCGAGCCCGAGAACCACGCCACACTTCTCCGCTGTCGGTAAGCATTCCGCAAGTGCATCGATGACCCACGGGAATCCGTCTTCTTCGGTAAATCCAGGCAATGGAGGCTCGATACCTCGATTGGCCATCAGTTCGTCAAAGTTCTTGCTGGTTCCCCATCGACCTGTGTTGACTCGCATCGTGGGGATTCCGAGTTTGTAGCACAGCTCGATCTGACCGATCGTCAGCTCGATATTCATCCGTCGAACTTCGGGATCAGGGGATACGAACCCTTGGTGTGTCGACATTCCGTAGAGGGTCAATCCTGCGAGCAACGCTTTTCTTTTAAGCGCCTGGCAGGCAGCATTGCTGAGCATCTCCGTTTGGGAGATCTGGTAGAGCAAAATCTCAACGCCGTCGAACCCAACTTCCCCCGCATAGTCAATGCACTTGGAAACTTCTTTGAACTGGTCGTTCTTGAATCTCCACAAGGAATAGGTCGACAGACCGATCGGGTTCGTGGTGCGAGCCCCCGAACTGGCTTGATCGGCATAGGTGTATGCACCGAAACGTGGAAACAGGGACGTTGCAGCAGCGGCACAACAAAGTCTCTGAAAGTCGCGTCGAAACATGTTCAGGATCCTGCGGAGGTGGGAATCGTCGAAGAAGTCAGAAAGTTTTTCAACAGCTTCAGTCCAAGAGCCTGACTTTTCTCAGGGTGAAACTGCGTTGCCGCTAGATTACCACGCCGCACCGCAGCGCAGAACGGGTGACCATAGTGACTTTCAAGCCAGAGGTCCTGTTGGCGATCAGGAATCGCATAGTAACTGTGGACGAAGTAGAAGTAGGACGAGTCAGGAATATCCTGCAGTAAATTTTTGTCAGACTGGCGATTCACGACTTGGTTCCAACCCATATGCGGAACCTTGAGTCGCGAGTCGGCTGGAAAATCAAAGCGAACCACTTTGCCTGGGAGAATGCGGAGCCCTTCGTATTCTCCTCCTTCATAGCTGACATCGAAAAGGAGTTGCAATCCGAGGCATATGCCCAGAAACGGGCGATTGTCTTCGACCCATTCACGGAGGAAACCAACCAGATCCCGCTGATGCAATTCATGAATCGCATCTCGAAAGGCACCCACCCCGGGCAGGATCAGGTGGGAAGCCGACCGAAGTTCACGCCAATCGCCACTGACGAGCGGTTCACCACCTGCACGGGCAACACCTCGCTCGACACTGCGAAGATTCCCCATCTGATAATCGATGATACCGATCGTATGTCGCATTTCGGATCCTTTCTGAAATGTGCAGCCTTGGTCGAATCAATTTAAATCAAGCTGTCTCGAAACGAGACGAACTGACGCGACAAAGTGACAGCCTGCGAGAAGCCTATGGAAAAATGTCCAGTCGAATTTGAAAAAAACAATCCCGATTTCCAGGGACAGATTCCATGCGGAGCGACCTATTGTTAATGGAAACACAATGGAATGGCCCAAGTTTTCGCAAAAAAATTTGATTACTGTTCCTGACAGCGTTTTTGGCCCGAAAGTTGCGGAGAATGTAATTTACTCGCTCGGAAGGGAACCCGCGAACCCATTTCGTGTTCCAAGGGTCGAATGAGGAGCGGGTGACCAAACGAGTCCGACCGGACCATGATAGTATTGGTTGGTGCAATTTGGAGATAATCCTTCGAGTGAACCCGGCCAAATCCTGAACGGTAGGAGATTGAGGCGGTCGCAAATGATTGCGGCCAAGTCCCAAAGATGCCAATAGACACATGCGGTCGGGAACCGCAAGGAAAATGGGTCTGACTGGTGGCAGGAAGCGAGCAATAGGATGAACAGCGATTACAGAATTGTACTCCTCAGAGAGTTGCGAGATCAACAGGTACGATTTGCCCCGCGAGCTAAGCGAAGCGAACAGGCAGACCGCGCCGAGAAATTGCTTTCGGAA
>Ga0169931_10004250_pt1 | contig 22379 bp, 23 predicted proteins | sample Kivu_15m_20L_FD_129675 | JGI IMG/M metagenome (GOLD analysis project Ga0169931, IMG submission 129675) | Freshwater microbial communities from Lake Kivu, Western Province, Rwanda to study Microbial Dark Matter (Phase II) - Kivu_15m_20L... | ecosystem: Environmental > Aquatic > Freshwater > Lake...
ACAATGGAGTTTATCAAAAACTTCATTGTAAATATAAAAAACTTTTGTTTCTCATCAAATGATAAAAAGAATTTAGAAGAGAAAAAATATTTTGAGGAAGATAATCTAATGTTTCTATCCAAAAAACGAATGCTTTCTAAACATAACTACTACAAAAGGAAAAGGAATACATACATATACAATTCTACTATCATTTTTAAAAATAATTTTCAAAAGGATAAATACTACTCAAATAATAAAAGCTGTAATAGAATAAATTTTATTAGAGAGAGTTATAAGAAGAGAAACAAAATCTTGAAATTTCAATCAGTCATAGAAAATTCTGAAATAAAAGACGGGTGTTTACATGAAGAAGATCCAAATGTGATAAATTGTTCTTTAAATGTAAATCGTATATCATTTAAGGAAAAATAATCACAATTCAGAATAATTTTAGTTTTATTTGTCTTTTTATATTGATATGCTTTAAAACAATACACAATTATAATTTTATTTGAACCAAATTATTTTACCTGCTAATAAATATATTTTATATATAAAAATTTTATTGATAAAGTGTTTTAATAAATAAAAATTATTTATCTAAATGCCTTGAATTTTTCTTGGTTCTTTTTAATTGCATCCAAACTCTTTTCGTTCAAAGGTGTTTGGGAGATATCTTCAGAAGTGAATTCTTCATCGAAATTTGCGACGTCGACTCTACTGGAGATCTCTGGCTTGAATGGTGCATTGAGCTAATTTATTAATTTATGAAATTATCTTACCTTCTTTTTGAAGACTAGATCAAAATCTACTGTTGCAAAGAAAGGATGTGCCCTTATCTCATTCAAACCCCCTTTAGATCCCAAACGACTTACAGGATTTCTATCAAGAAGCTAGTGGAATAATTTATTAATATTAATGTGTACCTTCGTAATTATATCCTGAGCATCCGATGAGATTTTAATCTTTCTTGGGAATCTCAGTTCAGCTAATTTAATTAACTCATACATTCTCTCAATATTTTCGTTATAAAAGGGTGGAATTCCACACAACATTTCATATATAAGAATTCCAAAGCTCCACCAATCAGCTGATCTGTTATGCCCCTCGCCTGTTATAATCTCCGGAGCTAGATATTCAGGGGTACCACAAAAAGACATTGTTTTCTCATCTTTTTCTTTCAGATGCTTGGCCATTCCGAAATCAGCCAGCTTTAGGTAACCCTCATCATCCATAAGTATGTTCTCTGGCTTAAGATCACGATATACATAACCATATTTATGAAGATGATCTAGTGCAAGACCGATTTGGGAGGAATAAAATTTAACTTTTTCTTCATCAAAGATTCTAAATCTTCTAAGATGTTGGAAGAGTTCACCTCCTCTGAGGAAAGGCATCACAAAATACAAGCGCTCCTCTGTTTGGAAGCAGAAGATAAGTTCAACAAGGAATGGGTGATCGAGGGTTTCTAGTATCTTTTTTTCTAATAAGGTGTTCTCAATTTGGTCTTGATCAATTAAAACATCTTTTTTCAGAGACTTCATAGCATATATTTCTTTTGTCGGTTTGTACTCAACCAGACATACCTTTCCAAAACTTCCTCTTCCAAGTACCTTCAAAATTTGGAAATTTTCAAGTAAAACTTCTTTAATGTCTTTTCTCTTTGTATAAAGTGTTCCAACTCTTGCATTTCTTTTTGCAGAGATATCACTGATTGGCTCTTCCTGTCCGAATAGGAAATGATTAACCGAGGAGAGGCCTTCCTTTGCCATTCTGCTGAAATTCTGATCTTTCTTTTTTTCTTTCTTTAAGGTGACGACATGTTTTAAAGACTTTGAATCAAGCACACAGAAATTTACTTGGGTTTTATTAATTTCTAAATAGGCTTTCGAAATGCATTCAATAATCTTCTTCCTTTTGGTCGAGACATAGTCGTAATCATATTCATCATCATTCCCATGAATTACAAACTCATCAGTGAGCTTTGAAACGGTGATACCTCTGATAGCTGCAATGTCTATTCTTCTTTTTAGAGCTAAACAAATTTTTATTTATGCTAAAATTTACATTTCTTTTTTAAATTGTAGATTCCTTTATTGGTGATAACAATGTTCCTTTCTTGTGACATGTTGTATCTGTTGATTTTGATAATTTTGTCTGAAAATAAAAGGGATTCTGAATTTTATAATTAATGCTTTAATCTTACCGTCTCTGATTATATACTTGATGTCCTTGTCCCCGTAAAATGATAAGAAGTCAAATTCATTTTTATTAGCTTCCATTTCAATTATAAAAATATTTATATAATTGTTAAGAGATGAAAAATAACCAGCCGAACAGTAAAGTAACAAGAGCTTTTGAATTCCAAAGAAAGCAATTAATCACTTTGCAAGAGATTGAAAAAGATAAAAATGTTGTCGACACACCACAAAATTTTGACTTAAGGCAGAAACTAACTAATATTACTCTTAGACGAAGATCATGCGAGCAGAAGAACTTTATTGAAAATTTAAATAAAAAATATTTAGCTATAGTGTCTCGCAGTAAGGACAATAGAGAAATAATGAAGAAGGTGATGGAAATTCAAAGGGCAAATATTGTAACAATTTTTATTTATTTTTTAAAGAATAGTGTAAATAATCATGAAGAATTTTTAGATTAATAAAACGTATAAAAGTTCATATATATGTTTTTAAAGTTATAAAATTTTATTTCAATAAAATAAGATAATCATTTTTAATTATTTATTAACACAATATTTATAATAAAATAAATAAATTTTTCACAAAATTATAACCTGAGATAATTTATATAAATCAACTAAAGTAATTTTTTTGTAAAGTTTTCTTTAGAATTAGTCTCAATCTTATTATAAATTTTTTTTTCTAATTCATACAATTTAATTCCTAAAACAGGATCATATTCAACTTCATCTGTTGCCAAAACTTCTTTAGTATCTTTAATTAACTCCAAACATGAGGCAAATTTTAAGCCTTCTAATGATTTAAAAATAAGATTGAAGAGAGTTTTTAAAGATTGATTAAAGCCTTCAGTTAGAGCATAATATGACTCATCAGATAGAACAAAATTTAGGAATCCAAGCTCTCCCTTTGTAATTTGTTTTTCCAATTCTTTTTTCTCTCTGTATATTGCGTAATGATTTATATTCTGATAACTAAATTGATTCATTCCCTCATAATTAGAAAAATAAAATTGATTAAAATAGTGTCGGTAAACAATCTCCCTATAACCAGTTTCATCATCTGAAATTAATTCGAATGGAATGAGATGATTTTTTATTTCTTGGATAGTCGAATTTAAAGAGCTCTGAGAAATAAAAATAGAAGGGTAATTAGAATCTAAATAAACAGCTTTCTATTAGTTTATGATTAAATATAAGCTTACTGTGATTTTTAATATTTGATCGATCATTTCTCCCATATAGACTTCCTCTAGAAGAGAATTTGTACCAAATAGTCCGTGCATGTATACACCACTTTTTACATAGAGATTTATGTTTACTTTACATTCTTTGAATATTCTGACTGTCTCTTGTAAATCCTTGAAAAGAACATATAAAAATTTCATCCCTGAAAAAATTGCTAGGCTATCTACTATCTCTTTAAAATAACATTCATTCTCATTTACTTCTTTATTTAAAAAATACTCGTTGGAATCCCGGTGTTTTTTACCAGTTACTAGATTAACGATATACCTATTTGCTTCTTTTATCCATTCTGATTTATTTTTTTTCCAAAAAATAGCGGTAATTTCAGATTTATGATAGGGTTCCCCAGAAAAGATTATGCCTATCGAATGAAAAATAGAATAAATTTCAGATAAAATTGAATGGCATCTATTTTTATATTTTAGAGAAAAACTGTCTGTATTATTAATGACTAAAAATAATCCAACACCTTCAAACGAAATCATAGGAGTTTTTGTGAGTTTCAAATTGATCTCCTTATTAAGATTAGAATAAGGAATGATAGGAAATGCCAAATTTCCTATTGATATTGAAATCATATCCAACATTTTTACCAACGAAGCATCTACAAAATAAGTTTCTAAACCAGAAATCAATTTCCTATCGTCACTAGCTATAGGCTCAGAAGAGATGAAATCGTCAGTTAATTCACTGTTATTGAATAAATCATTTAATTTGAATACATGTGCTACATCTAGATCAGGTTGTTCTCCAATATTCCTGAATGTTTCAATATTCCTAAGATTCATGCTTAATTTAGTAAATATAATATCCAACGGAGTAATAACAATATGATTTACTAATAAAGTACTTAAATACACACCCAATACTAAAAAAATAGACACATAAATTGATTTAACGATCGTACAGATTTGTAAAATCCTTGTGACCTCTACAGTTTCATAAGCTAAAGTGATGTTGTTATTATCATCTATAGAATATATTTCTGTTATGTAATCTAAAGAATGTCTGTGCTCTTCGAAATAATGCTCATAATCTTCGATCTCTAATTTATACGTATCCCCCATAAACTTTGTTTTGTTATTAAACTGCCAAAATAATTCTGATTCGTTGAAGTTTATATATAGAAATCTTTCTATTTCACTAGGCAATTCTTTATTATCGTTTAGATATTCCTTAGTAAAAAAGCAGTTTGATATAGTTTGGTTCAATGCGTTCAAAGAATTTTCATTCGGGTTTTGGAGAGAGTAATTCATATGCATAAATATCAAGTCTATACAGTAGGAATGTCTATGAGGAAGATAATCATATGAATATAAAATCGAGATAAGAAATTCAAAATCTATCAGAGGTAATATCACGAGAATCAACATGATCACTAAGACCACTTGATTTCCCATTTTTTCATTCAGAATTTTTTGTATTTTAGAGTTGGATTTTTTAGAAACATTCTGAATGAACTCTTCCTGGTTTTGATTTTCTATTTTTACATTCTGATTTTTTAATTTATCGTAATTTATCTCTTCTTTGTTGTCTATAATTCTTGGAGTATTCATATGTAATTTGTTAATCTTTTTTAAGTGGTCTATCTTATGATTCATCATTTCTTCTTCCTTCTCGTTCATCAAATCTTCAAGATTTTCTTCAGATAAATAAGAGATCTCAGATTCTGAATTAGAGTTTTCATTTGATTCGTTTTCCTCATTTTCATCATCAGATTCTTTGTAAATTTTGGCACTTTCTATGTTTAGTTCTTCTCTAACTAATTTGAAATTTTTTATACCTACCCCAGAGATTTTTTTGGAATTAAATCTCTTATATTTGTAAGTACGTAAAGACACCTTTTTCCTTGGACTATTTTCATCTACAGTTTCATTGATGTTATTATTATCATTCAAAAGATTCAGTTTTACTTTCATACTTTCTTTCGGCTTTAAAGTACTTGCAGGTTTTTTAGTTGTAAATCTAAAAGCATTACTCTGACGTGATTTAGAAATTAATTTTCTTGAATTAATCGCAACAAAATTTTCAACATGAGTTTTTAGTGTAGACTGTTTTTCTGAAGGGATATTTACTTCCTTTTCTTCCTCAGTAAAATCTTTCATTAATTCACGATCAGTTAAGATTTTTTCATAATTTATTGTTTCTTTTCTTTTATTAATCTTTAATGTTTTATTTTTAGATTTCACTGCATTCATATCCAAACTTCCTTTATTAAATTTAATGCCTAATTCTACTAATTTGCCAAAGTTTCTTTTTTGATCGATGGTCAAATTTTTTCTGCGTTTGGTTGTTTTGATTGAATTGTTTTTTTTTCCTAAAATATTCATTTGTTTATTTTGTTCTTTTAGGTTTGTTAAATCTTTTGAGGATTTTATAATTTTAGCAATTCTCACGATTTTAATAAAGTTAATCAAGCGAATCAATTTAAAATATCGTCCTGCTCTAATATTGTTGTAAAAGAAAATATTTTACTTAGAGCCCACTTGACTTACATGAGTAGTCTTTCCAATGTGATAAACAGTTAAAGCATGGTTGATTCCATTTCCACTAAATATATTAAAAATCACTAAATAAATCTACCTTGAATTGGTAATAATATTTAAAATATTATCCCAAAATATTGTAACCTCAGGAATCAATCCTATTAGTGAAATTACGTCGATAAAGAATTCAAAAGATCCGATGTAATTTTTCTTTGATATAAGGCATATTAAGAATTCTGTTAGCAAAATGAAGAAAAATAATTGAATTGCAAATTCAAAGGAAGAATCGAAGCTCTGAGGAAGAGCTAAAAGTAAAATTTCTCTATAAAAAAGTGCATATAAGCCTATAAAAATAATAACCACTTGGAAGTAAACGTTATCTACTAATTTATGTAATTTATAACGAAACGCTTCCCCTTTATTTTTAAAAGTCTTTTTTTTCAATTTAAAGTGAGTATTAAAATGTTTCACATCGGCTAAGGTAATTTTATGATCTATTTGCTTTTTATCTTCAACTAGACTTGACTCATGCGATGAGTCTCTGATTCTAATAATCCTTGGCCTATTTGGATTTTCTTTTTCCTTATTTTGATTTTTTAAACTCTCTTTCATGTTTATTTTTTAATTTATTTTTCTGTTTAAATCAACCTTATATTACGATTAATTACTACAAATAATAATCATAATTTAATGTGTAAATATTTTTATATTCATTTTAATAATAAATATAAATGCTTTTCGATGAAAAAGTTCAGCTCATTGTAGTTGGCGAGAGTAGTGTGGGGAAAACTTCTATTTTAACTAAGTAAAATACATCTCATATACTTTATGATTAATTAGATATACAAAGTCAACTTTTTCAAGCCAACACTTGGCAACTGTTGGTAAAAATATTATTTTATTATAGTAAATTAATTTACAGGATTGGATTATTTCAGCAAGGACGAAAAATTTGGAGAAAATAAAGTAATTAGACTTAAAATTTGGGACACTGCAGGACAAGAACAGTTTAGATCATTGACAAAAAACTTTTTTAGAAATTCTGATGGTGCGATTCTTGTATTTGATGTGAGTAATAGATATTCCTTTGAAAAAGTTCAAGAATGGATGGAATCTGTTCTTTTAAATTCTAATGAAAATACTAAAATTGTGCTTGTTGGTAATAAAATTGACTTAGAGAGGGAAGTTTCAACTAAGGAAGGCAAAGCATTTGCAGAAAAACATAAACTCTCATATTTCGAGACATCTGCAAAAGAAAATATCGGAATAGTTGAGATGATCAGAAAATTAACTGCTGAAGTCATGGAAGTGAAAAAAAATATTTTTCCCCAAGAAACTTTTTCTGTTGAAAAGAAAATAAAGAAAAAATATTTTCCTACTTGTGATTGTTGAGTGAACAAACAAATTTTTTGTAAATAATAAGTTTAAGAGTGTTTATATATATTGTCTAAATATATAATTAGGCAATTTTTTCTAAAATAGAAGAAAAAATTTTCTATTAATTTTTGGTATATAAAATGATTATGAGTAGAAGAAAAATAAATTGTATTTAATAAAATATTTACTAATTCATTTTATACAATAGGATACTATGATTGTATTATATAATATTATCATATGAATGTTCTCTATCTTAATTTTAGTTACAATCTCCTATATATTAATATTTTCTTTTTTTCTTTTAAATATTAATTTAAATATGAAACCCAACCAAGGAAAAACTGAAACAGTCAAAGTCGCAGTCAGAGTTCGTCCTATGAATAGTCTAGAAAAGAAAAACAATTCAATAAATTGTGTAGAAGTTGACAAATCAAATAACCAAATAACAATTACAAAGCCTGAATCAAAAGAATCTAAATCGTTTCAATATGATTATGTCTATGACATAGATTCAAATCAGAGGCAGATTTATGATGATGTTGCATTTTCCTTAGTTGAAGCGGTGTTGGAGGGTTACAATGGAACAATTTTTGCATATGGACAGACTGGTTGTGGTAAAACCTTTACAATGATGGGTGATTATAACAACCTGGAACTCAGAGGGATAATACCAAATGCGTTTTCCCATATTTTCGGGCATATCCAAAACGAAGAAACCAATAAAAAGTTCTTGGTAAGATGTTCGTTTATTGAAATATACAATGAAGATATAAAGGATCTCTTAGGGAAAGATTCTAGTAAAAAACTTGAAATAAGAGAAGACGCAAAGACAGGTATTTATGTAAAGGACATGACTATGTTACAGGTAAAGAATAAATCTGAGATTGAAAATTGCTTGACCTTGGGAAATAAAGCAAGACATGTTGGGGAAACAACAATGAATCAGGAATCAAGTAGATCACATTGCATTTTTACTGTTCATGTTGAAATAGGAGAAAATATGGAAGATTCTAAGAATAAAAAGATTAAAGCCGGAAAATTAAATCTCGTAGATCTGGCTGGTAGCGAGCGCCAATCCAAAACAGGAGCTACAGGAAATAGACTAGAAGAAGCAAAAAAGATTAATCTTTCATTGACTGCACTATCGAATGTAATAAACGCTCTTGTAGAGAACAAGCAGCATGTACCTTACAGAGATTCTAAACTTACAAGATTATTACAAGATTCTCTAGGAGGTAATACCAAGACTGTAATGATTGCTGCTGTTTCTCCAAGTAGTTTCAATTTTGATGAGACTGTAAGTACCTTAAGGTATGCTGCAAGGGCAAATTCTATAAAAAATATACCTAAAATAAATGAAGATCCTAAGGATGCCTTACTTAGACAATATGAGGAAGAAATTAAAAGATTAAGGGCACATATAGACATAGAAGGAGGAGCAACTATGATGAATGGAGTAAATTTGAATCAAAATATGAATTCAAATGTAATTATTAAAAAAGACAGCGAACTAGAAAAGAAATTTTTGAGTGATTTAAAAGAGAAAGAGCAGATCATAGCTAATTCAAATTTAGAAAAAGAGAAATTAATGCTGAAAATTCAAGAAATGGAAAAAGAAATCACTAAAAAATTGGTAACATTTCTTTAATTTTCTTAGATTTATGGAGGACAAGAAACAGACGAAAAAGAGAAGAAAAAGTTCAAAGAGTATAAAGAAAAGCAAATGAAGATTAAAGAAGAAGTAGACAAAAAACATGAATTTCTTGAGGCTAAAAAGAAAGAAGAAGAGGAGCTCTCTAAAAATGATATTTATAAGCTCCGTAATAAAGTAAAGTATCTCGAATCTGAAATCAGAGATCTTCGATATGAAAATGAAAGAGATAGAGAAGATATGTTGGATACCATAAGAGCACTGAACAAAGAAAATAAACTGTACTTTGGTTTGCTTAAGATGATTTTATCGGAATCTGAAATTAAAAAATTATCAGAGCTCTCTAAGTGGAATGAAGATAATGAAGATTGGAGGATTCAGCCATTTTCTTTCAGAGAGAAAAAAATCCAGCTTCCGCATATAAAACAGCATCAAAGTAAGGAGAAATTTTTATAAAATTTTATAGTGAATGAATTTATTGAAAACGAATTAAACTCCAGAGAAATGTATCTAGACGACCATTCCATAAAAAATAATAAGAAATCGTCAAACAAAGAACAAATCATGATGAGAAGCAAGTACCACAATTTTGATGAAAATATCGAGAATTTCAACAAAGTCAAACTATATGAAGGAAATTTCAACAATCCTCACAATCAAAATCAGAGTCAACATTATGAAAATAATATTAATGTTCCGAAGAAGCAAATAAATGTTACAAATAATAATCAAAACTTGTATGTAATAAATAGAAAGGAGGCTAAAAAATTTGAGGAAATGTTGAAAAATAGTCAAAACGTAAACTTCAATAAAGAAATTCAGAATATGCTGCACCAGCCTGTTTCCTATCCAAATACCAAAATGAAAGTAGGAAAAATATTCTTGGATCCGATCACTAACAATAATAATCAGACTTTAAATCAAAGTAAGATGAATTTTAATCCTGTAAATAAAAAAATGGAGGTTTCTTTCAAGGCTACTTTACAATTTACTGATGATAGAGGGAATAATAATAAATTCGAAATAAATAATCCTAATATGAATTTGAATAATAGTAGTATTCATACTAATAATAATTCAAAGATTTATGGTAAGAAAAAGAAAATGAACAGCTTTGAGGAACAATAGTTCCCTACCTCGAAAAATTATTTAAATAAAAATTAAATTATAAGGTCAGTTATTTAGTCTATTAGAAGTATCTACTTTATCCAAGGAAAAACATAATACTAGGATGTTATAAAATAATTTTAGATAATTCCTTATTGAATTGAATTGTTTTTATTTTAGCATTCATAAATGTAAATAATTCATGCTAATAGATGAAAGATATAAGTAAATGTATTTAAATTTCTAAATCAAAAGATCCTTTAATTAGCACTTCTTCTTAAATGATTTTTAGATGTGTTTATAAATTTTTTTCTGATAAATTTTAACTTTTGTGCTTATATATACATAAGTAATTAGAAATTTTATAAATTATAAATATATATATTAATGTCTACTGCTTTCCCTCCAAGTTTGACATTTCTTTTTGAAAGAAATCAAGAAGCTACATGTTATTTAGGTAATTTAGATCTAAGAGTTACTGACGATATATTATGGGAATTATTTATTCAATGCGGACCTGTGGTTAACGTCCATGTTCCAAGGGATAAAATTACTGGAGAACATCAAGGATTTGCATTTGTTGAATTTAGAAGCGAAGAAGATGCAGATTATGCCATAAAATTAATGCATATGATTAAGTTATACGGAAAAGCCATAAAAGTAAATAAGGCCTCTCAAGATAAAAGAACCCAAGAAGTAGGAGCGAATATATTCGTTGGAAATTTAAGCGAAGAAGTAGATGAGAAAGTGCTAAAAGACATTTTCTCTGCATTTGGTGTAGTTCTTTCTACTAAAATTATGAGAGATCCTGAGAGCGGGACATCTAAGCGATATGGATTTGTGAGTTTTGATAATTTTGATAGTAGTGATGATGCAATTAAGAAATTAAATGGGCAATATATATCAGGAAAGCCTATTGAGGTTCAATATGCCCTTAAAAAGGATACTAAAGGAGAGAGACACGGTTCAATTGCAGAAAGAATTTTAGCAGCAAATAGACCTACCACGATGTATAATCCTCTTCTAAGTGATACTAGTTCCTCGATGAATACAATTCCAGGTTTTATGAACCCTGTAATAAATCCCATGCCAGGATTCAATCAAATTATACCTTCACAGCATATAAATCCCAATCCTCTTCCCATGAATTTCTTGCCTAATGTTCCAAAAATGAATATTCCTATGAATCCTAGTGGATTCATCAAACCTCCTAATATGCCTCCTCCAAATAAATTTTAATAAAATAAGAAAGAAAATTTTTATAATTATGGGGTTATTTGATCTATAATACTAAATTACAATTAATCCTAGTTCTACGAACATATTTAATTTAATATGAATAATAATTTTTTCTTATTTTTGTATAAGAAAATCGAATAAAGAATCTCTCTTTTTATCAGAATCTTCCACATTATTTTTTTTTAATACCTTTTCCATTAAATCCTTATTCCTTTGATATAATCTGGCTTTTAATCCTATATTGCAATTAAAATTCAAATAATCATTTGAATTAACTTTATCATCATCATCGAAGGAATTAGAGGGTTTGATATTTGTGTTTTCTTGGGCACTTGATACAACAAAATTTTTAATATAACTAGGCATTTTATTTTTATCGAAATAACAGGAGAATAAGTGTTCTTTTAAGTTCAATAAACTGTCTTTCCAAGGACATCCTATAAAACAATTTTTATGTTATAAATTAAAATTCCTTACCTGAATTACTACATGTTACTTCCATATCATTTATTATATTATAAGCAATTAAATCTCTGGGTATTCCATCTTTTGAGAATTTTTGCCTACATATTGGACACATTAAGCTTTTACCAGCCCATTGAAGAATACAACTAGAACAAAATGTATGCCCACAATCTATTCTTTTAGGATCATCAAATACTTCTTGGCAGATTGTGCATATTAGATGTTTAGAAATTAAAGAATTCTTTACGAAATTTCTAGGAATTTTCTCAATTTGTTGAGTTTGAGTTTTATCAGGATTTAAAAATTCTTTTATTGAGTGATTTGAACTTGTTGCTACCTAAATTTTTGTCATTTTAAGATCGCTATTAATATTTTGTATAAATACATTTCCGCTCATTTTTTAGGAATTATTTAAATATGCATGTTTAAATTTAAGTTATCTTTAATTATTAGAAATTTATTTTATAAAATAATTTTCTTATTATTATTCCTTATCTGCGATAATAAAAATAAATAATTTGGATTCTTGATGAGATCATCAATAAGAGAAAATGCTACGAAAGACACAAGAGAAATAAATCCCATAATTACAATTTCAAGAAGAAAATCCGAGTTGTACAGGAATATTAATTACAGTAAATTTAACCAGTCTGTTTTGGATCAGATAAATTACGTTCGTTCTTATCCAGGAATGTATATAAAGGATTTAGAAAAATATAAGGAGTCCTTACAAGAAAACATTTTGATAGTTAAAAGAAATTCTGAGGATAAGGATAATTTTCTCCTGGGAAATGAAGAAATTTATGTTTCAGAAGGAAGGAAATTATTTGATGAATTGATCAACATCTTAAAAGGTCTGTATAAACGCGAACCTCTTCAATCAATCAAACCTCTTACAGCCACCGCTGATGATTTTTTGTTAGTACTTCAGATGCATGATGGTAGTGATGACAAAATTTTAATCAGAAGTGTTGAGGACTTTGTCAAGAGAATTAGAAAATATGGAATTCCTCATGGTCTACTTGGTGAATGTATAGATTATGGATCAACCAGTGCAGAAGTTTTGGTACTTAAACTTTTACTCGACGATGGAGATCCTAGCAGAACTGATAGAAATATTATCTTAAATTCAAATTTGAATTTCGTAGGTGTTTCTTGTGGAATTTTACCAAGTTCACAGAGTTTTATCACTATAATAGATTTTTGCGAACATTTTTTCAATTTTAACGAAAAAATTCCAACAAATTTAATCAAACCTTCAGCTAAATTACAAATGCATTCCAAAAAGAGGAGTTCAGTATTAGATTATTTACATAAAGAAAAAAACTTTTCGGATAACAAAACACGTTTATCTCAAAGAAAAAATGGCAACGCGGAAAAAAAGAAACAGGAATCTAATAAAAATGAATTGAAAATTTTAGAGCAAAATTTTTCGACCGGAGAAAATCCACATGTTCCTATCACTACTAAAAGCAAACTGATAAATTATAATATAAATGCTGAAAACGAAAACATAAAAGTTGATGGCAAATATGTTAGCAATAATGAAAAAAATAGAGCTAACAATTTTCAAGACCTACTTAGTAAAGTGAATCCAGAAAAATTATTTTTGGATGGAAAGTTTATGAATAGAGTCAAATCACAAACACGGTTGAGATCATCTGATAATGGAGCAAGAAACATATCTGACTCGAGGGATATTGAAGATAATTATGATGAAATTTCTGTTATAGGTAATAAAAATAAGCATACAAAAAATCCAGAAAAAGCTTTATCTAGATCAATGATAAATATGGCTCCTGTCCAAGATTATGATTATAACTCAATTAATAATCCTAACACTAATACTCATAAGCCGCAAAAAAATATCTATAAAGACAATAGACAAGGATTCAAACCTTCTGAGCCTGAGATTGAATTCAATTTTGACAAGATGATTAGAAAAATTGAAATAGAAAAAAATGAGCACATTAGTTGTATCAATACTAATAAAAAGATAATTGTAGAGAATAGAGTGGAAAAGTTTATGGTAAAAAAGACAATTTTTTTCAAAGATGGGTCTATCGATGAATGGTGTTACAAAGAAGAATTATAGACACAATTTTTAAATTTCTTTTTAAATTTCAAATTTTTTTTAAAAAGAAAAAAACATAATTTATGGATATAATCCTTATTTATTATAAACATAAAATATATTTTATTTACATTTTTTCTATTTTCATAATATTTAGAGAGAAGTGTTTTTAATAAAATAATTGCATTTATTACAATATTTTTTTCGGTAAGATTTCTATTCACTATCTGATTCAATTTTAAAATTTCCTAATTTATCTCTATTAATATTATTTCCGATACTCTCATAATTAAGATCAAACTCTCTTGATCTTTCATAACGCTTATTTAATCGCAGTAAAATGTCATCAGATAAATCATTCTCATTTTTCAAAAAGGATCTAATATATGAATTAAGAAATTTTTACAAATCAGTGTTTTCGAAGTATAACTTTGCTGCTTGTGAAAATATATCCTCTTTAAAACTTGGGATTTTATTTTGCATTTCACATTTATTTTCACAACCATCGTTTATAACTGGAAAGGGAGCTGACTCATTGTAATTCGATAACTCTTTGTTTACTATGTTATTACCTATGCTAGATATGTCAAATATAAATGGTAAATTATTCATATAATTATGCAATTCATCTATTTCCTTAGTCTGAGTTATATTATAATCAGAAATTAAACTCGCTATTATACTGTTGCCACTATCTTCAATGAACATGGTATAAAAATCTTTCGAGCCTCTTTTTGAAAATAACCAAAGCAAATATTGAGAATTGAAGGATTTGAATTCTACATTCTCCTTAGTGTCGTTATTACAATATTTCATCGGAGGAAGAATATTTCCGTTTATGAAAATAATCCAAAAGGACTTATCTATATCTTTATTGTCAAGAATATCTTTTTTCTGTTTGTATTTTTCTTTTAAAAAGATTTTAAATCGTCTTATAATTTTTTTGTCGATGTTTTCTCTTTTTGTATATTTTGGTTTAAAAGATTTCAAAAGCGGCAATTTATAAGATGGAGAAATTAATGCTTTTTTGAAGGGTCGTGGAAGGATTTGTTTCTGATAGAGGTAGTAGTTACAATTATGATCATTTATAAAAGGGACCAAAGCATTAGAAATTCTAGGAGCTGATAAATTAGCCTCAAATTTTGAATTAGACTGAGATAAATCCTTGAATATATCATTTGGGAAATCAAGTTTATAAACATCGTTTTTTACAAAATTTAAAAATTCAGGATTTATTTGAATTGGATCATCCTTTTTGTCTTCATAAAACTTAACAGGAAAATATTTATTTTCCTGAGGAGTCAAAATATAATCAGCTTTGTTATTCCTATTGTGAACATTAAATACATCATAAGTTTTTCTGTTACTTAATTTAAATGTCTCAACATTTATACTATCATCTGGATTTAAATTGGCATCTCTACAAGCTACATACGCCTCAACTTCATCCTCGTAATCGGAAAATTCTTCTTTAGTAGAAAATTGGGACAATTCTTTTATTTCGATATCTCGATTATTAGCACATAATTCATGATTGTTATTCAAACTTTCATTTTCGTGATTATCATTACTGGTTAAATTAATTATGTCGTCTTTTTTTTCTTTATTTATCAAATTATACGATGCCTCATTTTTGCTAAAATCCAAAAAATTTTCATTCAGTGGTAAGTTTTCGAAAAATTTAGTTGAATTAGGTAAATAAAAATCCTCTTGATTCGAATTTTTATTTTTTTCACATAACTCGGCTAAAAATATGTACAGGCACCGATTAAAATTTAGAATAAAAGGCTCATAATTTTTATCTAAAATATTTCTGTTCTTGATTACTATCGGATTCTTCAACATTTTCAGGAAAATATCTTCCTTTTTTTTCCAATTTTTTCTTGAGTCTTTAATTGCATCTCTAAAATGTTCAAAATAAAAATTTTCCGCTTGATCTAATTGATTTTTATAAATTAAAAGGTCAAAAAATTTAAGTTTCATCAATACGTACATAATTTCTCTATTTTTGATTAAAAACTAAAATTAGAGTGAGTAAAAAGTTTATATTTTTACCTGAGGAAAGGAATTGTTTAGGTATGTAATTATTTCGTCGAATTGGCTTTTGAAATACAATTCTTTTATTTTGTTCTGATTAATATTGACTATTGCATCCAGATGTTCGAAATCAATAGCAGAAACTGACTCATGACTAGAATTTTGATTAATTTTGATTTCCTTTAAGTCTAAGTCAGGTAGGATCACATCATTCATTTCCGACGTAAATTTTAGGTTTCCTTCTTCCAGTATGTAATTTGGATCGGGACTGGCGAAAGGCTCTTCTTGAGAAAAGTACCTAAAACAATTTTTAGGCGAGTAAGAAGAGTCAAATATATTTTCATTATTCTCATTATTTAGCATTATTATATAATTTAATTTATGCTATTAATATTCAAATAAAATAAATAAAACAACATTTAAGAGAATTTTAGCATTTTAATATATTTTGATTTACGGATTATGAAATATAACATTTTATTGACACATCAACACATAAAATAAAATGATTTTAAATTAATTAAATTATTTATTTAATGAATAAAAATTTATCATTCTTGATTCTCTGTGTTGTTTTTTCGAATATCATCGCTACCTTATCTCATAATGTCGAAGACTCTAAAAAAAATAGCTTAGAATCATTTTTCCCAAAGGAAATATTAGATAAATTTGATGAATATGTTTCTTTAGAAGATTATGATAAGGCGTGCAATTTAGAAAATATGATTAAAACTAATAATGAAAATATAGTAAGGGCTAAGCTTCTAAATAGTGATTGTATTCCTAATTCTAAGACATTAAATGCTGTATTAGAAAATGGTTGGTTTGAAATCGCTAGAGATTTGGTAAAAGAAGTTTATCTAAAAATGAAAATTGATCCGACATCTGCTCTTTACAATTTCTATAATAAAGAAGAAGGTAAATTCAATAAGTTAAAAACATTAATATCCGATGTGAAATATGAAACTTTAAAACCGCAATATGATTTTATAAACTTCGATAACTCTATTAAATTACTATTGAAACTTCCGGATGCTTCATTTATCGCTGAATATGTTTCTGTTTATTGTTATAAAGATATGTTAAAGATAAATGCGATCTTTAGATCAAAAAATAAATTTTATAAACACACAGATAAAAAAATTTTGTATGATACAATTGTTAACGATTGTGAGACGAATTTTAATTCTTTTGAGAATAATCTAGAAATTACAATCGAGAAGCAGAATAAATTGAAAAAATGGGAAAAAATATTTAAATAAAAATCAAATTTGAATATCAAAAAAATTGTGGTATTCAAGGAATATATATTAAAATATAATTAATATAAAAATTTTAAATAAGTTGATGCTTCAACTTTTTAATTTTAGAATTGAAAATATTTAATTATTTTAGTTTCTAATGTAATTATAGGTAATTAATTCACAATAATTTTTATGACAATTTCCAAATTCTAAATGAAGAATCATAAGAAGTTGTAGCAGCGAGATTATCTGAAACGAAATCAGCACAAGTTATAGTATCTGTATGCCCCACTAAAGAAAACAAAATTTTGTCTACGTCTGTGTAACCCCAAACTATCGCGGAATGATCTTTACTACCGCTTATCATATTTGTATCATCAATAGAAGAATTACTGCAAGTAGAAGGATAATTAAAATAACAAAAATTCTTTTTTTCTTTTAGTTCGTTATCCTCATAACACCAGACTCTAACAGACCCATCTTCATGAGAAGTAATTACCTCATTATCTCTCAACTTATTTTTGAATTTATTGATGGTATAAACCTACTAATTAAATCACTAATAATATTACACTGTTATTTTTATTTATAATCATTTCAGAAGGTGGCTCCAACAAGCTTTCATATTTCTCAACAGAATAAATTTTTAAATTTTTTATTTCATGAATGTCTTGTATAATAATTTCTCCATTTCTTGTTCCGAAAATTATACTTTTATCGTCATTTATAAAATTAACCGAGTTAATAAATTCCCAGTTTCCTATTTAGTAATTATCGTTTATAATTTGAAGTATTATTAATAATAATCATTATTACCTTCAATCACATTCAATGGTTGGTTCATATTCTTCAAATCCCATGTGCAAACAACATCTTTTGAGCATGAAGCTATCATATTTCCATTTGTTGAAAATTTTAGATCATATATGGCATCCTTATGATAATTTATCGAGTTTTTAACTTTATAATTAGTGGAATCCCACAAAATGATTTGATTATCATTCCCACCAGAAACATAAATCTGACTAATTGGGGAATAATCAGATTTCCAAACACCTTTTTTATGCTCTGTTAGATTGTTAATTAATTTCATAGAATTCAAATCGTATATTTTAATAGTTTTGTCGAATGAAACTGTAGCCAAATGATTTTTGTTTAATTTGTTTTGCGAAAATGAAGAAATTCCATCAACATGATCTAGCGGATAAAAAATAGAATATCTAACCTTTAAAGGCATAAATGCATTCTATTTGTTTTGAATTTTTAATTAAATTAGCTAAATTGTCATTCTTCATAATAAAATTATATAATTATGTTTAAATATATTTTATTATTATTAATCAAAATTCTCAACTAACTATAAAATGATAGTGATATTAAATAAGATAAGAAATATGCTACCAAAATATCAATATATAGCCTAATTTTTTATTACTTCTTCTTTTTTTGTATTATAATAGACCATATAAAGAGTTTCATGACATTTTGCTAATTCAATTTTCAGTTCTGAACAAGAGACATACTCATCACTTGTTGCAAGTCTATTTTGACATTTCATTAATTTTCTTTTGAGAGGTCTGCAACCTACTCTTAAAAGCTTAAAAATTATATCACCATGTTATGTACCTTGTTTTTGAGATCATAATTATCTATTTTAGAAGCTCTCCACCATTCTGTATTATAATCTTCCTTCATTTGATTTATTCTTTCATCTAAATTCATATTTTTTAATTTGTCCATTTATTATTAAATCATCGATTAAAAATATTAAATTAGTTAAACTAAATCAAGAATGAAATTATATAGTTATGGCTTCACGAATATAGCTCTCTCAATGATAAAGCAACCTGTTGTAATAAAAAGGGTTGGAATTTAAATTCATACATATTGCATAAATTAATAATTAAGTATAATTAAGATTATTCAAATTTTTCTCGTAAAAAAATATTTTAAATTTTATAAAAAAAAATTAAAGGTCAGATTTTAAATTTAATAAATTAAATAAAAATGAAGCTATTTTATTTCCTATTTTTGATCATCTTAAATTTCGTTTGCTCAAGAAAATCAAAAAATGATTTAGTTAATTTTAATTCAGAATTTAAAAATTTCGGAAAATTTGCTACTGAATTATTCAAGGAAGATTCTTCAGGTATAGAATGTCATTATATGCAATTAATTCCACATAGTTAATACTGAAGCGAATTTTTCATTATTAGAGAAATCTGGTAAAAAGATCGAAAATAAATTAAATACTGCAAAGAATTTAAGAATAGATAATAGTAAACTATAGATTATAATTCAAATAAATTCCAACATTTTAGAAGTTGACCTTCCCACCAATAGTGAACGAAATCCTATAAATGTTTCTCAAAGTCAGGCGATGATAATATAATTAAAGTAAATTTGAAATACCTGAAAAATTATTAGAATTCCGAGAAAAAATTAAAATGTTTTAAAATATTAAATTAATGATAATTAATTTCAAAGTAGGAATAGGCATTTGTATTATTTTATATTCATATAATCATATTTATTTAGCCACTTATCCTTGTATATATTTATTTTGTGACTGGTTTATATCTTAGTATTTTTCCGATAGCAATAGTTCTATTTTAATTTAGAAAATTAAATTCTTACTTTCCTTCATCTCTGAGGGTGAATCTACCCAAAGTTGCGAACTTGTCATATTTTTCACCACATAATAAATTATTTGTTTTGACTATAACTTTAGCTCTGGTTTGGGAACGAATGAATTTCACTTTTTTTTCAGTTTTTAATTTACGATCTATCTCTGCAACAAGATCAAGTGTACACTCTTCGATTGTTGTATGCATATGGAGAATACATTGATATCCGTTAGTCATAATTTGTTTTTTCTCAGGTAAATCAAGAACTTGAATTTCAGCTTCGAATGTGTTAAAGACAGGACACAAATCATCAACAGAGCACACAATTCCTCCTCTTATAATTTCTAATTCATTTTCTATTCCTTTGACTTTCATCTAATATTTATATTTAAATACATATTCTTACTCTGACCATTTCTCCGGGTCTTGCATAAGGAACTCCACGTTCTTCTGAATCGAATAGCCATCCAACTTCAAAATTTGTTTTATTTGGCATCAAGGTATAGGTGGCACCATATTTAACACATCCACTTTCGACCTTACCAATTATATGGATACCTTGATCTTTGTATCTATCTAAAATAGGTACTCTCACAGATTCATTTTCATTTCTTGGAGGCAAATCTATAGAATCAAGGAGTTCTAATAGAGTAGGGCCCTCGTACCACGAGCATTTATGTTTATCAACTGGATTTATCATATTATCTCCTGTCAAGCCTGACATAGGAATCCATGCTACGTGTTTTTCTAAGTTATATCCGCATAATTTCAAATATACTGATAGATCTTTTTTTATATGATCGTATCTTTCTTTAGACCATTTTACAGTTTCTTCGTCCATCTTGTTAATAATTACTACTAATTTAGAAACTCCTAAAGATTTAGCAAGAAGAGCATGTTCCCTTGTTCTTCCATCTTTTTCAAATCCTGCTTCGAATTCTCCGGTCTTAGCACTAATAACTAGGGCAGCGTAATCTGCTAAGCAAGCTCCTTGAAGCATATTTGGTACGAATGAGGCATGTCCGGGTGCGTCTAAGACAGTAAATCGTTTGCTTGGGGTTTCGAAAAAGGCTTTTCCAACTTCGACAGTTTTTCCTCTTTCTCTTTCTTCATCATTTACGTCCATGATATAGGCAATAAACCAAGATTCTCTATTGTTTGCCTTAGCTTCTCTTTGATATTTTTCAATAGTTCTTTCGTCAATTTGACCCAACCTATATAAAATACTGCCAGCAATTGTAGATTTTCCAGCATCGACATGTCCTATAAATACAATGGTAACAGGTTTTCTGGTAAGATCGATTTCAATCATTGTTCCCTCTTTAGAATCTGTTTCCAAAACCATTTCGGATTGTTTAGTTTCAAGCTTAATGTCCTCAACTTTTTTAGTGACTTCAGCCAAATTAGTTTCGGTTGCTGGTTGCTTTTTAGCTTGTGTTACGACAATCTCTTTTTTTACGTCTTCTTTTTTTGGTTGTGTAGTAGCTGGTTTCTTTGTTTGGGTGATAATTTGTTGTTGAGGCTTTTGAGTTGTTTGTGTTTGTTGCTGTTGGGGTTTTTGAGTTAACACAGAATCTTTCTCAGGCTGAGCTTTTTTCTTAGATTTATTGGGGTCCATTCCTACTATTCCTGATGATTTAGGTGGTTCATTTTTTACTCCTAATCCTGGAATTTGATTAGATTGATTTGATTCTTGATTTCCGTATTGATAAGGCATATTAGGATTATAATTTGGGTTCATCATCATGTTAGGATTGTAATAATTTGTCCCTTGATTCATGTTGTATCCCGTGTATCCCATTCCATCATAAGGATTATACATATTAGAATATTGATTAGGATAGTAATTAAAATTCCCGTTTTGGTTATACTGTTGGTTAGTGGGTTGTCCCATACTTTTTGGTTTGAATTCTTGAGCATTTAGATTCAATTTGATGTTAGGATTATCTAAAATACATTTATGATTTATTTTTACCTTGTTTTTTTTGATTATCTCCACTGGGGTTCATTTTTAAGATATAATTAAATATGAAAACAAAATAAATTATTTTACAAATTTTATTGTTTATTTTATAGTTATTTTTTGTTTTATAACAATTAAAATTTTATCCTAATTAAGTTACTTCTCTGGGGATTGGGGATTGGGGATGGGGATTGGGGATTGGGCCAATCCCCAATCCCCAATCCCCAATCCCCAATCCCCAATCCCCCAATAGAATATTTTTTTATTTTTTAAAATATGAAATTAATTTTTTTAATTTTCAATAAAATATAATCTATATTTACAATTTAAATTCAAATAATTTTTTTGTAACGTAGAATTTTTTAATTTTATTTTCATTATTTTATTTATTAAGTTACATATTAATGGAAATTAATTCCCAAAATACGATTGAACTGCTATCTGGAAAATTAAAAAATGAAAATAAAAATATTTTCTGCTCATTATCGAAACCAACTCTAACAAAATTAACAATCGTTATGACGTTTACAATTTTCATCTGGTTAATTAATAATTACACATACGCATCTGAAGATTATTCTAAATTGACCCAAAATTGTTATTATGATCTTTTATTTGAAGCGACCGATGCAATCAACACAAACTTAAAAAATAATTCACGCTTAAAAAATACACT
>Ga0169931_10004252_pt1 | contig 22372 bp, 17 predicted proteins | sample Kivu_15m_20L_FD_129675 | JGI IMG/M metagenome (GOLD analysis project Ga0169931, IMG submission 129675) | Freshwater microbial communities from Lake Kivu, Western Province, Rwanda to study Microbial Dark Matter (Phase II) - Kivu_15m_20L... | ecosystem: Environmental > Aquatic > Freshwater > Lake...
ATCCTGCTATCCCCCTCCTCTGTTTGAGATAGAAAGAGACAATCAGAACAGGGAGTTACCTCTCAATACTTGGGACATTTTCGCTTCGGAATTAAGCGAGGACAGAATCGCTTTGGATTCACAGAAAATGATCGACTGTGTCCGTTTTGATCCATTACTCCCACCGGTTGAGTCAGATTTAATCAGATCAGATATGATTCTGAAACTCCAATTTCGTTACTCTGTGTTGACGCCTCTTCTCCTGACTCTCGCTGCGTTCACCACAACGTCCCTGACCTTTGCACAAACTCCAAAACCACGGATCAATGAGCCAGGAAATACGGTAAAGAAAAAGTTCAATACACCCAAAGCGAAAGCACAAAACTTTCGAAGCCGCGCCCGCGAGCTGTCTGGTTTAGCGGATTTTTATGCACAAAAAGACTGCGACGAAGTCTTCAAAAAAAATCCAAAGATCCACAAGGAATTCGCCCCCTACAGTAACCTCTTCGCAACTGGCATCCTCTGTATTGAGTACAAAGGAAAATCTCGCTCGTACCTTTCTGCATCACTCCTCTTGGAGAGCCTCTCAACAAAGAAGAAACTCACCGAGTGCAAAAGCGGACTCCCCTATGATCTTCCTCAGATTTCACCTATTGAGACGGCGTGCGCTCGAGCCAAAGATGAAATCGGTTACTTGACTCAAAAAATCCTCAAAATCGATCTTCCAAATGAAGCCATCGCTCAACTGGGCACCCCCCCAGGCCAATTTGCGACAAACGTTAAGGCCGAAGCAGCATGTGATCCGATCGATGGAACAGCATCCGTGGATTTTTTGGCCAGTTTCAAAGCCAACATTGAAGATATAACCGAAAAATCCACCAAACAATCGGACGCCCAACATGCAAAGCAGTGCCGCTCCGTTACTGCGCTTGCGGCCGAGATCATGGGCGATATCAAGCCGAGCGATGTGACACCAGGCCTTAAAGGTAAGAGTGTTGCACTCATTGCGGACTCCATCGAAAAAACAGGTTTTTCAGGCGAAAGGTGCCCAGGGTCTCTCCCGCTTTTTGCGCGAGCAACCTCCCCGATTACAGTGACTGGCAATGAAGGAGCCGTTGAGCGAGCAACTCAAGCCCCAAACAGAGTCGTTGATCCCATCATCGATCAAGCCTGTGCCGCCCCCGAAACCTGTGATGAGCAAACCCGCGCACTTGTTCAAGACGCCTTCGAACGAACGACGGACTTTACAGCGTGTGCAGTATTACACGAGGGTGAGCAAAAAAACACATGCCTCAATTCAGAACGAGAGAAGCTTGCTCAATCGATCGCTACTGCCCTCAAAGAGATCTCAGAAAGGTGCCCTTTAGATCCAGATTCCACAAGAGGGGTAATGGATCAGATCCATTGCGAAGCACGCGAGTACGGCGGTCAAATCTCACGTCGGGATCTGCTTCGAGAAGTTGCAATCCAATCGGCTCAACTTCAGGTCACAGCAGACTTGGACGAGAGTAAGTTTCATGCTGAGGCACAACTGCAGTCGCAAAAATTTGCGGATAAGCTCTGCAATGCACCTCAATCATGCAGCGGGATCCGAAAAGAATGGCTCAAGAGCCTACATTACCACAAGCTGACGCGAGAGCACGAGGATCGGAAGTTAGAAGAGTATAGGTCATTTTCCGAGGTCACGGACTACCTCGCGGTTGCCGAATCATTTCCTTCCATGATGAGCAAAGACGCTCAGGATGCCGCGGGACTTGCATTCCTCCGGAGGAACGCTCTTCGAGCCATAGAGGATGCCACTCGTGCACCCGCCTCTCCTTCTGCTGAAGTCAAACCCCCTACTCCTCCAGCATCAGCTCTGGTCGCCCAACCACAGGCAGTGCAAACGGGTACGAGCTCTCCGCCCATTCAGAAATCCAAAACTCAGCCTGCAGGCACAAAGAAAGATCAAAAAAAACCGAACCAGACTCGCCTCCCCACTGAAAAGCAAGTGATCACCACACAATTCGATCCAGCGAAGCAACAGGCCATTCTAGCGGCCAGCAGATGTAATCCAGTAGCCGAGCGAGTGGTGAGTCGGTGCTCCGAGGAAGACCGAAATAAAGTGTTTCTCATCGCAATCCGAGACAAAGCGAAGGCACACCCCGAGCAGGTCAGCCCCGAGGAAGAAGCAGTCGTGCTCGTGGGTTTGAGGTGCGCAGGCGGATTTGTTTCATTCGATTACTGCCACAAGCCCAAAGACAAAGACGTAGTCATCCAAGGCCTCGTTCAAGAAATCAAACGTGATCGCGCCAGTAAGAAATAACCTCATGCTCCTCATGCTTTGATTTACATCGAGAGGTTGTTTTCCTAATCTGCAGGAATGGGACTGTTCGCGACTCAGCGGTGTGACAAAAAAAGCGTGTGGATCACAGGGGCTTCATCTGGAATCGGGGAAGCACTTGCTCATGAATTTGCCAAAAGAGGTGCGCGAGTGGTTCTCACCGGACGCAGAATGGATCGATTGCAGACTCTCGCCCAACAGATCAACAACAACGGTGGAACTGCCCTCGCTCTCGAACTCGATGTCACTCTGGACGGCCAATGTGAGTCGGTCGTACACCAAATCATTCAGCAGTTCGGTGGCCTCGATGTCGTGATTGCAAATGCTGGATTCGGAGTCATGGGGAACGTTTCGCGACTTCAGCTCGAAGATTACCGTCGTCAGTTTGAGACCAATATCTTTGGTGTTTTGCGGACGATTCAAGCCGGAATTCCCGAGGTCAAAAAAACCAAAGGATCCCTGGTGCTTGTGGGGTCTGTGATGGGACATCTCTCCCTGCCGGGTGGATCCCCTTATGCGATGAGTAAGTTTGCGGTACGCGCGTTGGCTGATTCGCTTCACGGTGAGATGCGACCTCATGGTGTGGGCGTAACCCTCATCAGTCCAGGTTTTGTCCGAAGTGAGATTCATCAAGTGGATAACCAAGGCGTTCACCATCCAGGGGCCTCAAAACCTCTCCCAGCGTGGGTCTATATGGACACAGATACCGCAGCCAGACAGATGGTCGACGCGATTCTCAGTCGTCGAGCCGAATCAATCATCACGTTTCATGGCAAAGTCGCGATCTTTCTCAAACACCACTTCGATGGGCTGGTTCGTTGGATCATCTCCCGCTCCGTCAAGGCTCGTCAGCCCGCGAGCTCAAATTAGACCCCTGATCGCGCAAAAATCCTTTAGGCCAGCAAGACTCTTCCCTCTCCCGCCATAGACAGAGTCAATAAACTCACGCTCGGAACTCAACGGAGCGGCCACAAACCCAGCGATCAGATTGGCACTTATCCTGCTGCTGCTTTACCCTGAAAGAGAGGAATGCATGCAAATGAAGACGCAAAAGAAGGTCCGAGCAAATACCCCCACTCTGAACCCTGTCCGGCCGTCCTGGCTTTATGGACTCCCCCTGATAGGGCTGGGTACACTCCTGCCGGTTTTAGGCGCCCAAGCTGATTCCACGCCCCTCAAGAAGCTTGAATCCCATGCACAGGAACTAGATCGCCTGAGTGGGTTTTTCATTACCCAAGGCTGTGAGAAAAAACTAAGCGAAGAGTCGAAGGAAGTTCGTACCGCAAAAAAAATCGCACAGGCCATCGCTCTCGGGAAAACCTGTGTTGGAAACGCTCGGTTCCCAAGCTCGCAATACTTACTCGAAACACTCCAAAAAAACCCCGACGGCTCCCTCAACTCTTGCGCTAAAAAAGAGGGTACCGGGTTTCAAGAACTTCAAATTTTCCCTACAGCTCCAAGCCCACAGCTCACTGCGTGCGCGAGAGCCGAGAGCGAGATCCAATTTCATGTGAACAAAGCGCTCTCACTCAAGCTCAACCGAACGGATTTGAGCTCTCTTCAGTTCGCCGACAAGGACGGTGCCCTTCGGGCGCCTTGCGCAGGCGATCAGTTTGACCAAAATGTCTTGGGCGAGGATCTCCACCTGATCGCCCGACAAATTGCTGACCACTCCATCACAACCAAAAAAGACAATGCAGACTCCTGTGGGGTTGCGACAGCCCTCTTCTCGAAAGTTTGGGGAAAAGACGGCTCCGACACGGGAGGTTTTCAATCCTCACGAATCAAGCCTGTGGTTCAAGCTTTGAATTCCAACCGTGCCCTCAAGAAATGCACATTCTCTTCGGCGCCTTCACAAACGAACACAGTGCAAATAGCTCACGAGTTGGAGCGACAAACCAAAGAGCTCAAAAACCAAGCCGAGCAGAGAAAAAAAGACCAGGAAGATTCCCGCACCCCCGAAACGTCCCCAGCCATTCCACCGGAGGCAAAAGTCAAACCCGAGGATCTCTCTTCAGCTGAGTCAAAAGCTGCAATTCAGCAGGCTTTTGACGGGGTTAAACTGGTGGCTCCCCCATCAGCCACTCAAGAACCTCGACGCAAAAAAGATTAACTTTGAGGGTTTTTCATCCGCTCACGGATCTGCTTTTCGAGCCCAGAGTCTCTGGGCTCGTAAAAGCGTTTTCCTCGGATAGCCTCGGGTAGATGCTCCTGATGAAGTCGTGCATGGGGATCATCATGAACATAACGATAACCCGAACCGTAACCTTCTTTTTTCATCAGAGAAGTCGGGGCATTTCGTAAATGCATGGGCACAGGCAGAGCGCCACTCGCACGGACTTCTGCAATCGCTTGGTTGATCCCTTGATAACTGGCATTACTTTTTGGGGCTGATGCGAGGTAAGTGACTCCTTGAGCGAGACTGATTCGCGCCTCGGGCATTCCAATGAAGTCGACCGCGTCCTTAACAGCGAGTGCGATTTGGAGGGCTCTCGGATCGGCATTTCCAATATCCTCGGATGCAAGAATGACCATTCTCCGAGCAATAAAGAGAGGATCCTCCCCTCCTTCGAGCATCCGCGCCAGATAGTACAAACCTGCGTGAGGATCACTGTCGCGCAAACTCTTGATAAAAGCCGAAACCACATTGTGATGTTCTTCGCCGTCTTTGTCGTAGGGGATCGGCTGACGCTCCATGGAGTCTTGCAGAATCTTCTGAACTTGCTCACGCAAAAGCGTGTGCTGCTCGCCCTGAGCACCGAGCGCTACGGTTTCGAGTGCGGTCAGTGCTCGTCGAGCATCTCCTTCACTGGTCTCTGCAAGCCAGCGGATCGCTTCGGGGGTGAGTGAGAGCACGCCGCCCAAACCACGGGCCACGTCCTCGAGCGCATGTAATAAGACACGCTCGATTGCCTCGACCGAAATCTGCTCTAAGCGTACCACGCGGGTTCGAGATAGAAGCGCCCGGTTGAGCTCAAACGAAGGATTCTCAGTCGTGGCGCCAATCAATGTGACTGTTCCATCTTCGACATGAGGCAAGAGTGCATCTTGCTGACTCTTATTGAACCGATGGATCTCGTCGACAAACAATAAAGTTCGCGCCCCTCGCTCACGCCAGTGCCGGGCACGCTCGACTGCTTCTTTGATATCCTTGACGCCGGAAAGAACCGCACTCAACGAGTCAAAACGAGACTTCGTGCGTTCAGCGATGACCCGAGCCAAAGTGGTCTTTCCGCATCCAGGCGGACCCCAAAAAATCAAAGAGGGAAGTCGATCCGTCTCGATCCAGGTCCGCAGAGGTTTACCCGGGCCGATCACTCTCTCATGTCCAAAAAAATCATCAAGTCTCCTGGGGCGCATGCGATGGGCGAGAGGTGCCATCCGATCCCCAGCTCGATCGATCGTCGTTCCGGATTCGGGATTGGCCTGCTGGATCGAGGAAAACAAATCTTCAGTCATACCCTCCCTTCCCGCGCCAGTTCAGGGATTTCAACTTGAGAAAAAGCTTTTCAACCCTGCGCATGCCCCCTACAACCAAAGCCATCATGCCCCGCATCTTGATGATCGACCTAGATGACACTTTGGCCAAAACCGACCTGCTTTTTGAGGGTCTACTAGGGAGCCTCAAATCCAACCCAAAAGCAGCCTTGCTGTTTCCGTTTTGGATCATCACGCATGGAAGAGCCGGAGCAAAACTCAAGCTGGCCGAAGCTTCTCCTATTCGAGCCGAATCCCTCCCTTATCGGCAAGCCATCCTCGATCGAATTCAAGAAGCACGAAATTCAGGCACACCTGTCATTCTCGCCTCTGCGAGTCCTGAGCCTTGGGTCAGGGCAGTGGCTGAGTACTTGAACTGCTTTGATCGACATCATGCGACCCAAAGCCAAACCGAAGGCAACCTCAAATCGACTCGAAAGCTTCAACTCATCCAAAAAGAGTATTCAGGTCTCGAAGTCACTTACATTGGGGATGCTCATGCGGACTTGGTGATTTGGAAAAACACCCATGGAGCAGTCCTAGTCAACCCCAGTGCAACTCTCCGTGCTCGGGCAGCACTCGCCCGTGGAACTGAGTCCCACTCCCCGATCGAGGTCATCCAGGACGCGCCGCAGGGACTCCAATGGATCCAGACTTTAGGTCGGGCATTTCGAGTTCACCAATGGGCCAAGAACGCTCTCATTTTCCTCCCCTGGCTATTGGGCCACCACTTTCGGGATCTCGAATCCCTTGTCCACACTTCGCTTGCTTTTCTGGCGTTCAGCTTCGTTGCCTCCACCGTCTACGTGATCAACGATCTTTTAGACCTGGAGTCCGACCGAAATCATGCAACCAAAAGAAATCGTCCCTTTGCATCAGGGGCCCTCTCGATTCGAGTGGGATTACTCAGTATTCCCGCTCTCTTGCTAGCTTCGGCCATTTTAACCTGGGCACTCCCGACCTCTTGGGAGTACGGAACAATTCTGGCGTTTTACGGTCTGAGTAACCTCGCGTATTCCTTTAAATTCAAAAAAGTCTACGTGTTAGATGTGGTTCTCCTGGCAGGCTTCTACACCCTTCGGATTTTTGCGGGAGCAACAGCAGCACAAATCCCGGTCTCCCCTTGGCTTCTCTCTTTCGCCGTATTCTTGTTTTTTGGACTCGCTCTCCTGAAGCGGTTCATCGAGCTCCACCGTTTGCAGTCACGTGGCGAAGTGAAGATTTCAGGGCGCGGTTACCAAAGCACAGACCTTGAGAGCGTCTCCACTCTCGGTATTGGAAGCTCTCTGATTGCAGGTCTCATTCTGGTGCTTTACCTCAACTCTCCGAACGTCATGATGCTTTATTCAAACCCTGAGCGTTTGTGGCTCATCACTCCTGTTTTTTTGTACTGGATCAGTCGAATCTGGATGCTGGCTCGACGTGGAGAACTTGAGGATGACCCCGTGAGTTTTGCGATAAAGGACTCGGGTACTTGGTGGACCTTGGGAGCCGGTACAGTGATCTTTCTTGCCGCGCTCGGCTGGAGCTTTTAATCCATGACTCAACTGAACTTTACTTCTCGCGAAAGCTGGGGACGGATCCCAAAAACACGCCAAATTGAGCAAATGCTGGAGTGGCGTAAATCCCCCCTTCCCTCTCCTTTGCAGAACTCATCGAGTGCCCCTCTCAGCTGGCTTCCCCATGGCCAAGGACGAAGCTACGGAGACAGCTGCCTCAATGATCAAAATGGCCTTCTTCTGACCGAGCGCTTGAATCGATGGATCAGTTTTGATCGCACAACCGGATTACTTCGCTGTGAATCTGGAGTTACGCTTTCGGAGATCATCCGTCTCGCCCTACCCCAGGGTTATTTTCTTCCGGTAACCCCTGGCACCCAGTTTGTCAGTGTAGGGGGAGCCATCGCCAACGATATTCACGGAAAAAACCATCATAGCGGCGGAAACTTTGGACATTGGGTCACGCGCTTTGAGCTTTTGCGCTCAGACGGCCAACGCTTGGAGTGCTCCCCAACTCAGAACTCAGATTGGTATCAAGCCACGATCGGTGGAATGGGACTGACCGGCCTCATCACTTGGGCTGAAGTTCAACTCAAACCAGTCCAAAACCCTTGGATCGCACAAGAAGTCGTTCGCTACCAAAATCTCCAAGAGTTTTTTGCCCTATCGGACCAATCGGAGCACGATTACGAGTACACAGTATCGTGGATCGATTGTTTAGCTCGGGGGCGGAATTTGGGAAGGGGTCTTTTCATTCGCGGAAACCATGCACCCGCTCAAATTTCTCCACAAATTTCCTCACGCGCAACCCCACTGATGGGAAAAGCCATCGTTCGCGTTCCGGTGGATGCTCCCAGCTTCTCACTCAACCGCGTGACGCTCTCTGCTTTCAACTCTGCTTACTACTGGAAACAGTTTTCACGCATCCAAAGGTCTATCACTCATTACCGTCCCTTCTTTTACCCTCTCGATGCGGTTCTGCATTGGAATCGTATCTACGGAAAAAAAGGCTTTTATCAGTACCAATGTGTCGTCCCCTATACTCAAGATCAAGGCGATGCGATCCGTGAGATTCTGGATCGAATTGCAGCAGCAAAAACGGGCTCTTTTCTCGCTGTTTTGAAAACGTTTGGAAGGCAGCCTTCGCTGGGAATGATGTCCTTCCCTCGCCCGGGGGTCACGCTTGCGCTCGACTTCCCCAACACGGGGACAAGAATCCTCAAACTCATGGAAGCGCTGGACGAAGTCGTGGTTCAAGCAAGAGGAGCTCTCTATGCAGCCAAGGACGCACGAATGAGCGCCGAACTTTTTCAACAATCTTATCCACAATGGGAAGAATTCGAGACGATGTACCGCGACCCAAACTTCTCATCCAGCTTTTGGAGACGCGTCACTCAGCGCTAACCCCCTTTTTTTCGGAATTCGTTTCATTTGATTCGATTTTAACCCTTTTGATTCAACTTCGTTTTTTTGGGAAAACTGACTTATGCAAAAAATCATCGTCTTAGGAGCCACTTCTGCAATCGCTCAAGAAGCATCTAAAATATGGGCGGAGCGAGGGGAACACTTGGTCCTGATCGGTCGCAGTCCGGACAAACTCAGTACGATTGAGAGTGACCTCAAAGTTCGAACTGCTCACACGGGAGCCAAAATTGAAGTCATGACCGCCGACCTGGATCAAACCGATCGCCATTCTGCATTGATAGAAGAGTCCTTTCGGCGCCTCGGGAACCACTGTGACCTCATCCTGGTTGCTCATGGAACCCTCGGAGACCAAACGATTGCTCAACAGAGCTACACGCAAACCTACTCGCTTTTATTGAATAACTTTCTGAGCCCCGTCTCGCTCCTCACCGAAGCGGCGAATCGGATGGAAAAACAAGGGACTGGCACCCTCGCCGTCATTAGCTCCGTCGCGGGGGATCGCGGTCGGCAATCCAATTATATCTATGGAACTGCCAAGGGCGGCTTAAGTCTATTTCTGCAGGGACTCAGGAATCGCCTCTTTTCTCGAGGAGTCCATGTCGTCACCATCAAACCTGGATTTGTGGATACTCCGATGACGGCAACTTTCAAGAAAGGTGCACTCTGGGCTAAGCCCGAGACGATCGCACGGGGCATTGTGAGTGCCTGCGATTCAAAAAAAGATATCGTCTACCTCCCGTTCTTTTGGCGATTCATTATGATGATCATCTGTTCGATCCCTGAAGGAATTTTCAAAAAACTCAAGCTTTGAGGGGCCGCCTCAAGGATTGCCTTTCTCGCTCACTCCGCCAGGATGAAGGCCTGTAATCTTCCCGCCTGACAAAGTGAGCGCGTCGGTTTGAAACCGGGCGTCTCTTCCAGGCGAGAGTAATAATAACCCTTCCAGTTCAACCACACCGATCGAGCATCCCTCTCCCCCTGAAGTGCGCCTTCTCTCCACTCCGAGCGAGGTGCATAGAACTCGGTGAATACCAGGGCGTCCGTTTTCGTCGCAAAAGCTAAGGCTCGAGGAATGGCTGGATGGAAGTCATTGGTTCGCGTGAGCTCCCAATCGGGATGACGGATCGACAACTCCACCAGGATGTCTGGAAAGGTAGGAGCCCAGACGGAGAAAGCCTCTTGTGAGCCACTTTTTTGTTTTTTTGAGGCCAGCGTTGACAGCCCTCGATCGACACAATCTACCCATTCCTCAAAGTTGGAACGAGTCCAAGTATTTTGCTTTTGAAGCTGCAGCGCCAAGGCAGCACTGACTCCTCCAAAGATGCAAACCGTGCATCCGATCAGGATCACCCCCATTTGCTTGAGTCGAGGTCTTGAGTGCGGTGACTGCTCCAATCGCGCCAAAATCAAAGCAACAAAGGCAACCCAGGACAAATGCAGGTAATGAGTAAACCAAACCTCCGCTTTGAAGTGCCAAAGCAAAAGCGCACTGAGCACCCAAGCAGCAGCAGGCAGGAGGTCGATTTCTTCCGAGGCTTTCTCTCGGAAAGATTGCTTCTGGATTTTCTCCAGCCCTCGAACACCGATTTCATAGAGAAAAACAACACAAGCCGCAGCAACCCCCAACCAAATCACCCACGAAGTAGCAAACAGAATAGGCTCGTATTCCAACGGGTTCCCCATGGTTTGAAACAATCCCTGCTTCCACCCTGCCCAATTATCCAGCCAAGGATTCACGAAGCTTAGGCGCTCAAACTGAATCTGCATCTGAGCCTGAAACGCCTCCACATGAAAAGTGCACCAGAGCAACCAAGGTGAAAGATAAAAAAGGGTCTCTCCGGCGATCCGAAGAAGCCGTTTAGGATCAGAAAAAAACAAGCCAAAAAACACCATGGGAACCAAGTGGATGGCGTTGAAGTGCAAATACGCTGCAACCGCAAGTAATACAGCGATCGGATCGCCCCAGCGCAAGCGTGAAAACAATCGGCGGTTCCACTCATTCTGAGAGAGACACAAAACCAGCGTCATTCCAATTGCCCCAATCAGGGGCTCGGGACGCAAGAGATTGGATGACCACCTCAAGATGGGATGAAAAGCAAAGAGAGCGGCAAGTGTGATCACCCATGATAGACGAACTCGAGTATGATTCTGTATCCAATTCAGGAGCACCACTCCACTCATCATCCAACCCATCATGGGCCAAAACTTGACTGCAAACGTTCCACGAACGCCTAAGAGGTCTCCCAGTCCAGTCAGAATCGGGAGTAGTGGCATTGTATTAAAACTCACCTCGGCATAGCTCGGAACAAAAGCCGCTTGGGAACGCATGATTAATCTTGGTGGGAGCGTCGCCCAAAAGTCTCGACCAGTAATCCAATAAGCGGAGTCATCGGGCCAAGGAACTGGAGCAAACAACAGCGGAGTAGAAATCCACACCACCGCACCGAAAACAAGAATCATCCCAGGAAGTATCCGCTCTATTCGCATCTCCTGAAGTCTCTCGAATCTCGACAAAAACACCAGACCTGAAAACTCCCTCCGATACGACTCTGTGTCAGCGAATTACCAGAGTGTTTCGATCAGTTATAAGTATCTGTAATTTTTAGAGTTTTTTTTGACCCACCCCCTAAAGGGAACGTTTTTCCCACCGATAGATACATTGTCAGCAGGCAGGGATTGCCCAGGACAAACCACAGAGAAGTGAGTTTCACGGAGGAAGACAGATGAACGGAATGATCAAAGCACTCGGATCGTAGTTTAGGGTCCGCAGGCTTAGAACGAAGGAGAACTTATGGCACTGCGTATCGCCACTAACATTCAGTCACTCAATGCTCAGAGAAATCTGACCATGAACCACGACGCCCAAAACAAAGCCCTCGAAAGGCTCTCTTCGGGCTCTCGAATCAACCGCGCGGGGGACGACGCCGCCGGTATGGCCATCAGCGAAAAATTGAAAAGCAATATTCGCTCGATGAAACAAGCTACCCGTAACGACAACGAAGGAGTGGCCCTGATCCAGACCGCAGAAGGATCGATGAATGAGATCAGTAACATTCTGGTCCGTCTGCGCGAACTGTCTGTCCAATCCGCCTCCGATACGATCAGTAATGTGGAGCGCGCCTTCGTCGATAAAGAAGTTCAAAACCTCAAACTCGAAATCGACCGAATCGCGAGTAGCACTGAGTTCAACGGACTCAAGCTGCTCAGCGGGGAAGCAGAAAACCTCGAGATTCAGGTCGGTATCGGCAATGACCCCTCGAAAGACCGATTCATCTACAACACAGGCGACAATAAAACTTCGCTGAGTGCTCTGGGAATCGGCGACATAGCGGTGATCAGCCGAGACAACGCGCAGAACAACCTCGAAAAGTTGGACTTTGCGATCACGAAGCTGAACGAGAACCGATCGAACCTCGGTGCCCTTCAGAACCGACTCTATTCCTCGATCAACAACATGAATATTTACCGTGAGAACCTCGAAGGCGCCTTCAGCCGAATCCGCGATACGGACATGGCTGATGAGACCAGCGAACTCACCAAGGCCAACATTCTCGCACAATCCGGACTCTCGGTATTGTCGCAGGCCAACCAGAATCCACAGATGGCACTGAAGCTTCTCGGCTAATGCTGCCCTCTTTGGACTGAAGTGTAGTGAAAAGATACGCACCTGTGCGGGGTGGGGTTCTCACGTCGGGAAGACGAAGGATCCCCTACCCCTTGCAGGATAATCGCGTTTTTGGTGCCCCGACCTCCGACTGTTGCTTTTTCGCCCCCCCCTCGGGTAGAGGCCTGCGTCATGCACTCATCTGAATTTGCGCCAGGCCAACGCCGCCCCGGCATCCGGGATGCGGAATATCGCTATCCGCCCTCAAAAAACCCTTACGCGTCAAAACTGGAAACCCTCGGCAAACGGGTTTACTGGGACAATGAAACAGAAGCCTTTGCGGGTCGATGGCGCGAGCAGATGCTCGACACCCCAGCAGGCTCCCCTTCTTCGCGACGCAAGCTTCACGTAGAAATCGGTTGCAACGGTGGCCATGTTTCTCTCGAATGGGCCGCCAGGGACCCAAAAACTGCGTTCATCGGAATTGACTGGAAATTCAAACAGATCTTCCGCGGCGCCGAAAAAAGCGCAAAACGCGAGATCAACAACCTGCTCTTCCTCCGAGCCAACGCCGAGAGGTTAAAGTACCAGTTTGCCCCAGGTGAGATCGACCGTCTCTGCCTCTACTTTCCTGACCCTTGGCCCAAAAAAGGTCAGCAAAAGAACCGCTTTATTCAGGAGTTTAGACTGAGAGAAGTCCACCCACTCCTCACTCCAAAAACTGGACGCTTCCACATTAAAACGGACCATGCCGGTTACTTTGAGTGGATGGTTCAAGAAATCGAAAAAGTGAAAGACCTATTCCGAGTGGTCAGCCTGACCCGAGATCTCCATGCGGGCCATCCGAACCCCCGGGGACTCGAAATTCCGGACGTCACCTTATTCGAAAAGCTCTTCATCAAGGACGGTCTGCCGATCCACAGTGTTGAACTCGAGCCGATCTCTCATTCATGAGGCGAAAGCTGACTCTGAGATCTTTTTTCCAATTCCACGTCGACCCAAAAGCTGAGACTCTTGAGTTACTGCTATGAAACGCTCTTTGCTCTGTCCCTTGAGAACCCTTGTCTTTAGCTCGCTCTTCCTCGCTCAATTGCTTGTGGCTCCAAACGGGACAGCGGCGGGACCCGACCCGTTCGGACCTGGCCCCTGGGAGCAGCTTGGAACCTCAAAGGGCGTCAAATTGGGACGGAAACTCATGCCCAACTCAGAGCTTTTTGCAGTTCGGGGAGAGACTACGATTCCTGCGTCTCCCGAAAAAGTAGCCAGTGTGATCTGCGATCCCTCCCGTTGGAAGGAATGGACTCGCTCCATGATGGGGGCGGGAGTCATTGAGGATCTCTCCGCTCAAAGTCGGGTAGTCTTTCAGACCTTTGACCTCCCCTTCCCCGTGAGGGACCGGGATGTCGTTTATCAGTATGAGTGGCGTCGAAACGGCCAAACCATTGAGGTCGAAGGACGAAATGCGACTCCCGTCAATGCTCCCAAAAGCATCGGTGTCCGAATGAATCTCGTGATCGGGCGCTGGTTTCTCAATCCGGCCCCCAACAATCAGACCCACTTAGTGCTCGAAATCCTCATGGATCCCCGAGGTTCGCTCCCGAGCTGGTTTGTGAACCTCGTTCAACGGAACTACCCGACCGACACACTCAACGCGCTCAAGGCTCAAGTCCAAAAACCCGATATTCAGGCACTCTCCCTCCCCTGAGCTCCTCTCTTAGGGGACGTATCGAATGTTCACCCAGGTTCTTTTTCCGGACGTGACCTTCACACGCTGACGAAACGGCTTGCGTCCGGATCGCACCGGATGAACCTCTACGTCGTAGTCACCTTCGGCCAACGGCGCCCGGAGAATCTGAAGGTCGCGCGGCAAGAGTGCCCAGGATCGAGTGTCGGCTTGATCAGCCACGTACAGAACCAGGTTCACGAGCTCTCCCAAGCCCTCGTTTTTGGTCGCCCGTGCTACCCCAGCCCCCACCATTCCCTTCGCAAAAGCCCCCCCAATCTTCTTGGCGATGATCCCTGCTGTGTTATCGCGAAGATTTTGAATAGCTGTACTCTCAATGTCGTGCAGGACCTCTGTTGCTCCCAGATACCGGCCGTCGACACGTACCTCTGCTGCTCGAACCGGGTTGCGACGAGCCCGAAACATGGGAACCGAATGAAAGTCTGGATTGGGAACTTTTACGGGAGAAATTCCGTTTTGAAAAATCACAATCAACTCACCCGGACGCGGTTTGCCACGAGTGAGCTCTAGTGCTTGCTGACGATCCTCCTCGGCAAGCTGATACTCCTTCTGCCAACGCTCCATCTCATCGGGCATTCGCAGCAGATATGCCATTCTGTACAAGTCCTCACCCAACCGCTTCCAACCTGGCATCAACTCGCGAGTCAGCTTGTAGTCCACGTAAGCGTCATTAAACTGACCCGAAGACTCAAAAAGAAGAGCCGAAAGGTACCGGGCAAATGCGCTTTGCTGATAATTCCGCTTTCCCTCATTCACCATCAAGTAAAGCTTGCGATTCACCTTACGAGCCTCCACCAATGCCGACTCGTAATCCTCCTGCAAAGCAAAGTTCAGAGCCAAATAGGAATTGATCAAGACTTTTTCAAAATCCTCTCCCTTATACGGCTTAGTCGTATCGCTCACTAAGAGTGTGGAGGCCTCGCGCGAAAGACTCGTGTAGTCCTTGATCTCAGCCATTTGATCGGCCTTCAAAAGAGTGCGCGTGCTCGAACCATAATCTCCCCGGGTATGCTGAGTCAGTCCTAGATCCATCAAATAAAGCAGGGCGTCTTTGCCTTCCTCACCCTGCCTCTTAACGCCATCCTCTAGGTACTGAGTCGCCGCAGCATAATCTCCTCGCCCAAATGCATCATCCACGCGAGTGTCGAGTTTGCGAGCAGAAACACAACCCCCGGACACCCAAAAAAGAGTGCCGAGGGTCATCCAACTCAAGAATCGTTTCTGGTTCTTCGAACCTTGGGGAGAGATCTTCATAAGATCATCGGGTGACCCCGACTCAATCAAAGTCCGACTTTCTTCTTCTTAAACTGCTTCCGAATTTCTTTTTCTTCGGTGCAGTCGATCGTGGACTCTTCGAGGTTCGTCAAGTTCATCGTCAACTTGTAGTAGATGAATTTGTCCGGACCGACCTGTTGAACATTGGTCGCTATCGCACCACTCATGATGTAATCCGCACCGGTTTGCTTACCACGCTTTTTAGCGGTGGGGCCTGACACATTCCCCCCCTCTGCGTACTGATACTCTTCCTCGAGCGTGTCCCGCTCCTCTTTGTTCACAAAACGGACTTTTCCAGACTTGATCAATGCAGTCCGGACTTTGTCGGTTAAAGACTTCGTGTCGATATGCTCTTCTGTTCGGTTTTGAACCCGCTCCACAATGACAACTGGAGGCTTGGCAGCTTTTGCAACATAGTCACAAGCCACGATGGCTCGAACAACCGTATCTGCCATTTGCTGCATATCGGCTTCATTGAATTTATCGTCCAAGAGCTGAACGCGAGTGGGGTCATCGTAGGTCCCTTGTGTAAAGGCCTTCTCAGTCGCACACCCTGCTCCAAAAAGTGAGGACCCGACTGTTAACGCAAGAACGGCGAGGGAGGACCAAAGAGAAGGACTAGCTTTTGCACTCATCAAACGAATCATTTTGCTCTCCTGAAGTTTGTGACAAGTCATGATGTTCACGGAGAGTGTCAAATTTGGCAAGTCTTCAGGTCTCCTCTTTGAGCTGTCGCTTGCCTGGCTGCTTCGGCTCTGATTTGATACCTGCATGAAAAGCTCCCTTGGAAAAATCTTCTTTGGCTTAGCGATCCTCCTCTCCTCTGTCATCGCAAATGCAGGTCCTATTGATGAGGTTTGGTTTACCCAAGACAGCCCAACTCCCCAATTGATTCAGAGGTGGAGGAACTCTCCATCAACGACCCGCCTGCGAGCTTTTCTCAAAGACCCCAGTGCACAGGACCTGCTGGAATTTGAGTTTGCACATCGTGAAGGAAGACTCGAACTCGTATTGGGACGATTTCCTGACCCCAGCACGCTTCCCGCTCTGGAGCGGCTGAGTCAGATTCGCCCCCTCTGGTTAGCTTTTACGGAAGGGGGCTTTCCAGTCGTCCCTGAAATCGAACGCCTAAACCGTCTCCAAATTCGGAAATTGATTATTGTTTTTATCGGACTCCCCTCCGAAGCTCCTGCTCGAAATCTCGCGCTCCTGAAAGCTCCAGTACAATTAACATACGCTACCCGTGAGTATCCGAAGTACATGGATCGCAACCTTTGGGAAGCGATTCCAAAGTCGACTCCCCTGCTCATCTCTACCGACTACTGGCCTTTTTACACTGCGATGGACTTCTTGAATATTCTCAAGCTTCCCGTCTCGCTTCGGGTCGCGGAGAGTTTTATACCTGAGGAGAGCTGGCCGTATCTTCTCAACATCAAGGGGCTACAGGGGGTGGAGCTCGAGAGCGATTGGGATGGACCCAGTGACTTCAATTGGAGCCGCCTTGGAACCCAGCCTGTTCGATGGACACGCCGCTACACCCCTCCTTCGTTGGAGGCACTCAACCGCTTTGCTTCTAGTCTACAAGTGGGCAAACGAGAGCTCCTACTCGACTTAGTGGAGTCCATGACTCAGGAGGAGGTCCGCTACCTCAAGGAGTCAGAACTGCCAGTGACTTGGATACGCTCGACTGACCTACAACCCCCTCACTCAGCTGCAGCATCCGACTTACACTCTCACCTTCTACAGGTGATTCGTGGACTCTAAAGTAGATCGAAGTCCTCTCGCGGAAGGCTTGAAACGAAAAATTTTGTTCATCAGCGGAAAAGGAGGTGTCGGAAAAACCTGTGTTTCGCTGGCCCTCGCTCGAGCTCTCTCTGAAAATCACGCCAAGAAGAAAATCCTCTGGGTCACATTCGAAGATCCCGCCACTCCACTTGGAGTTCTTAAACAAACACGAGATAATCTTTGGGAACTCAACTGCGAATCGTCTGTGGCTTTCGAAGAATACATTGAGCTCAAACTCGGTATTCCTGCGTTAGCCAAGGTCTTTACCCAAAACAAGTTAATGAAGTACCTCGCCAAAGCAGCCCCTGGAATTCACGAGCTCGTTCTCCTCGGCAAGGTCTGGTACGAACGCAGTCACTATGATCATGTGATCGTCGATATGCCTTCCACGGGGTACGGACTGGCTATGTTTCAGAGCACTCGGAACTTCTCTCAGTTATTTCAAGGAGGGCCGCTTCACAACGACGCCGAGGACATGCTGAAAAGCTTCAAAAATCCATCAGAGTGCGCTCAAATCATCATCTCCCTGCCGGAGGAAATGCCACTCCAGGAGTCATTGGAACTCGACCAATTCTTGCTCAAACTCTTCCCAAAAAACCCGCCCTTTTTTCTGGTGAACCGAGTATTTCCTCATTTAGCGGCCGATGATCCTGAGCGCATGGAACAGCTTGGAACTCCTCCAACTTGGATGTCGCCTATCCCAAAAGACGGAGAGGACTACGCGTTTAGACGGTCCATTCTCGAAAAGCACAATCTTCGCCTCTTGTCAGACGCAAACATCTCTTGGTCAGAACTCGAGTTCATTGCTCCCGATGCCGAGCGCACACAAGAGTCTATAGTTCACGGGATCACACATGAAATTTTGCAGAGAGGCTACTTGAGATGAAAAAATCGACCACTGGAAGTGAACTCTGGATCGATCAGATTCTTCTCAATCGAAAAATCATCATCACTTCCGGTACCGGAGGGGTCGGTAAAACCACAGTAAGTGCTGCTCTTGCTGTTCGCGCAGCACTCCTTGGAAAAAGAGCAATTGTTGTGACGATTGATCCCGCAAAGCGCCTGGCGACCTCATTGGGTCTCTCGGGACTCGGAAATGATCCCATGGATTTAACCGAAAGACTCGACGATCTTTTGATGGGTCTTCCTGCTGGACTTCGCAATGGCCTCTCCCATCCTATCGACCACCGTTCTTCTCAAGGGCGACTCTACGCGCTGATGCCCGACGCACAAGAAACCTTTGAGCGGTTTGTAGGCTCATTGTCTTCCCATCCCTCCATCACTAAACGAGTCATTGAAAATCCGATTTTCCAGATCTTCTCTAAGGAGTTCTCGGGTGCCAATGAATACATGGCCCTGCAGCGACTACTCGCTCTTCACAAAACAGGTGACTACGATTGCATCATCCTGGATACGCCCCCGAGTCGAAATGCCTTGGCTTTTCTCGAAGCCCCTCAACTCTTGGCTCGTTTTTTTGATGAAAAACTCATTCGCTGGCTCGTCTTGCCCGCCAACAAAATCGTCGCAATTGGAATGAAAAAAGCGCTAGGACTCTTGGAGAAACTGACTGGAGCAGCCTTTATGACTCACCTGTTTGAGTTTGCCTCAGCTCTCTTTGATATCCGCCTCAAGTTCTCAGGTGCACTCAATCAAGTAACAGAGCTCCTCAAATCTCAGGACGTAGGATTCTTGATGGTCTCGAATCCTTCGCCGGATACCCTTTCAGATATTTTTCATTTTCTAGATAACCTCAAGGGACATGGATTTCACTTTGAAGGGATCATTTTCAATCGGACTCACTTTTCACCCTGGAAAACATCCAGTGAGACTCTACAAGATTTTGAAACTCCCGCTCAACGGCATGCACACAAAATCCTGGAAGCACTCTCCGCTCGCCAACGTAAAGCGATTCAGCTCCTATCGGTTGCCCTTCGGGAACGTAAACTCCAAACCCAGGGAGTCACACTCCCTGAGCTTTCAAGAGATGTTCATCAACTCTCTGATTTACTTGTGATCGCTCAAGCCTGGACGTGGCCAAAAAACCTGGAAAACCTTTGATCACAGAAAAACAGTTAAACGGATCGTTTCGCTACCTCTGCGAGCTCTCGTCCCGCCGCTAAAGCAGAAATTCGTGCAATCGAACCATAGACCATCTCCAGAAGAGGAAGTTGAACTTCGGAGGAATACTCTTGGTCCTCGTGGTCTAAAATTGCTGACCTCAAATCTGCCATGCAGAGTTTTCTAAACACCATCCCCTGAGAGTTCAGATTATCTTCTGTGCCCCGCTCAAGGTTACTCCGCAAGAACCCACCCAGCAGCTCTGGCCCCGTTAGGTAGATGACCGGTTCAGCCGCCATCCGCTCGACCAAAGTGGTAGTTGGAATCCCTTCTTGTACAGCGAGGCTCAAAATGGGAAGTCGGTTCTTACCAACGCTCATCTTGTTCTTCGCACGGCGATTGAGATTCATGACTTCATCTCCGGATCGAACCACAAGAATACCCATTCCATAGGTTCCAGAGTTGTTTTTCACAAAAACAAACGGATCCTGCTTCAGACTTCGCTGAGCGTAAGCTTCACGCGTACGTGTCAAAACTCGTTCAACCGCTTCCGCTACCCTCTCAAGACCAAGGTCTTCGTTGAAATTCACATCATCAACTACTTCCGTATCGATACTAAAGAACCAAGGATCGACTTGAGCAATGGCTGCAAACTCGGATGCGAGTGCATTATAATGCCGGAAGTGGTCGGTTTTTTTTCTGCGAAACCAACCCAACTCATAAGTGGGCAAGACGGGTTGTTCAACCTGCTCGAGAATCTGAGGGTAGCCACTGGAAAAATCGTTATTCAAAAGAACGACATCCGGCACGAAACCATCGCGAGTTCGCAAAGTTCCTTTTGAGTCGACTTCAAATGGGGTGGCAAAAAGCTCTTTATCCGTCACAGAAAACAATCGCACTTTTCCGTCAGGGGTCTCCACCTCTGCAGGCACCGACCCGAACCAACCGAGCCGTACGTCGAAGCCCGCATCCGTAAGAAGTTGCCGTAAATAGAACAAGTTCTCGATGTAGTAACGGTTTGCCGTGTGCGATTCTGGCAGAATCAAAACCCGCTCAACTGACTCACTCCCGAGGCGTTTGGCTGAGGCCAAAAGTTCAGCTCGAACCAACGAAGGTGAAGTCCTCAGATCCTCTGGACAAATATTATTAAAGCCTGCGGGATACAGGTTACTATCCACTGGCGCGACTTTGAAACCCGCATCTCGAAGATCGACCGAAGAGTAGAAGGGAGCAGAAGCCGATTCCTGTTGAGCGATCACCCAATCTCGAATCTGAGAATGCTGAGCTTTCAAACGATCCGCAAAGTCTTTTTTTAATCGAGTGGCTTCACGCGCTGAGAAACCTAACTCTGACTTTTCTCGAGTCGGTTGCGGAGAGACTGCAGTTCTTGATGCTTCGAGAGTTCCGGTGCTGCCTGCGACTGTGTTTTCCATGCGTCGATCACCTCAAGCGATCGCCGAGCCCATTCCCTCACAACCAGTTCGAGGATGGGCTCAAGTTCAAAGTAATAGGTCTTCAACTCCTCCGGGGTTCTTTTTCCCGGCGGCGATGGAGGCCGAGAAGCTTTTTTTTCAAACTGAGCAAAGGCTTCCTCCCAGTCCGAAAAAACGGATCTCCCGTAGTCCATTTGCCACTTTCTACCGGGCGACCGCTCCTCAAGGGTCAGCTTCTCTCCGACGAGAAGATCACGCAAGTCCCGCAACGCAGAAGTCAAACAAACCCCTCTTTGATCCAATTGGGCACGGACTCGACCTTCGTCAAGGCCCCCCCTCTCCGCAAACTGCGAACATTTTTCCAACGCACTTCGGTTGCGCATCCAGAACCATCTTTTTTCGATCTCACTTCGTAAAGGAGAGATCCGCGCGAGAACACTCCCCGGCTCTCCCGCTGCTGACCAAGGAGAACCATCGAGCGCCAGACGCGCGCTGCTAATTGACAAGTCCCAGTCATCATTCACTTTTTCGGAGCGCTGGTGCCTTCGTAGACGAGTCTCGGCCTGGATCAATAGCGCTTCGGCCCGTAACAAAGCCCCCCCCGACTCCACTCCCGGACTCCCTGACCCCCGAGTGGCCACCAAAAGCTCTTCGGCGAGTAACTCCGCCTCGTGTAAGCGCCCCACGTTCAAATAGGCTTGCCCCAGAAGAATCTTGCTCCTGTAAGCTCCGAGATCTCGAGCAATCGTCAGCCCCTTTAGAGGCCGATTGAGTTGACGCAACACAGTCAAGGCTTCGCGGGTCTGCCCCCTCCTCAAAAGAAGGACTGAGAGGGTTAAGCGGGCCCCCTCGACGTGAGAGCCGCCTGGATATCGAACCAAGTAACGATCAAGCTGCTGACGCGCCGAAGCGTCCTGCTCGTGATCAAAATACTCGAGCGCACTGGACCAGAGCGACTCGCTCGACTCCGTCCCCCGAGCCAGCTCCAACTCGCGAGTCTCTCGAGTCGGCGAAGGACCTCCTTTTGGGGATCCTTTCTGACCTGCCCAGCTCGGGAAAGCCATTAGAGTAAGGGCGACAATCAAAAAACCCCCATTTCTCCAAACTGACTTGGTCATCCCACTCCCCCGTTGAACATCCTGTCCCCGTCGCTTCATCTCTCGATTGTCCGGGGGCAAAGACGGAAATTCAAGGAGGGGGATAGATTTGAGTGCAACCAACCGGAGATTCCGAAAAACTCTGTCAGTATTTGAGACCACCTGGAGCCAGTGGCCTGTGCAGGGACACTCTTTTCAACACCCATCTCAGCTCATCTCCACCCAAAAACAGGGACGCCCTTGGCAACCCCTTTGCACTTTCTCCTGCCGATGCGTTGTCCTGTTTGCACCTCCTGTCACTCTGCGCTCCATCGATCGGCCTCTGTTGCGATCTGCCTGAGCCTCCTCGGTCTCGCTAGTCCTGCGACCGCCTTGGCTCTTCCGGGTGACGAGCGCCCCCTAGGAACCCAGACCATTGCCATTGCAGAGGCCTCGGACCCTCAATCCTTGAATCGGGCTGTCCAAGACCTCAATGGACTCCTAAGAAGTTATCAACCCACCGGAAAAGGCGACACTTCAGTATCAGGCAAAAAAGTCTCTCCTTCGGGAAATGGACGAACTCAGCCCCGCTTGACGTTCGTTGCAACCTACGATGCTCCTGGTCCTTATAACCCTCAATTTCGAGTGTCAGCTGATGTGAGCGTACGAGAGATTCAATGCCCTCTACCCTTTG
>Ga0169931_10004253_pt1 | contig 22370 bp, 13 predicted proteins | sample Kivu_15m_20L_FD_129675 | JGI IMG/M metagenome (GOLD analysis project Ga0169931, IMG submission 129675) | Freshwater microbial communities from Lake Kivu, Western Province, Rwanda to study Microbial Dark Matter (Phase II) - Kivu_15m_20L... | ecosystem: Environmental > Aquatic > Freshwater > Lake...
CCACATGATGCTGCACCCGGCCCATTTAGGAAGCGTCCGCCTGGACCTTTCGGTGCAAGGAAAAATAATGGAAGCCACCCTCAGCACCCAGACCGAGGAAGCGCTCGAGACGCTTCGCGAAAACTTAGGGGGCCTCCGTGAACGACTGCAGGAGTTTGGGATGGAAGTCGAGCGGCTGGAGCTCCGTTTGGAGAAGTCTGAATCATCGTCGGCGGCACACACCGCAACGAGCGACCAGCGTCAGTCCCTCTGGCAGGAAATGGGCGATCAGGGAAGCTCTCAGCGACGTGGGGAACGGAAGTCACCGGATGCGACAAAAACCGCCGTATCGCCGCGGATCGCTGCGGCGCGAGGCATCGCCAGTTCGCCGGGACCCCACAGCAAAGGACTCGACCTGATGCTCTAGCGAGCCGCCTCGCTGAACAAGCGGCATTGACCGGCTTTCGGTCCGCAGGTTACATCGCCGGAGTTGGTTGCACTTCATCTCTTCTGGGAAAGGTCAGGCAATGAGTCGGATCACCAATTTCACCCCCCCGGTTCCTGGCCCTGGTGGCGCTTCATCGGTCGATCAGGCGGGAGAGGGTTTTAATGACCTGGACATCGATTCCTTCCTCTCCCTGCTGATCGCCGAAATGCAGAATCAGGACCCGATGAATCCGATGGATAATGCCGCGATGATCGAGCAGGTCGGACAGATTCGCTCGATTGGCGCCACCAATCAATTGACCGAATCGCTCTCTTCACTATCGGCCAACCAACAACTGGTCACTGCCAGCAACCTCATCGGCCGGCAAGTGAAGGGGATTAGCGACAATGGAGAGGTTACGGGCGTTGTGGATAAGATATCAGTAAATATCGACGAAAATGATCGGAATTCCCGAACCGTCAAAGTTCACGTAGGTGATCGGACGATGGATATCGATAACATTCGTCAGATCAATCAACAGTCCTGACGTTTCCGATCGCTGCGGTGCTGAGAGACGCCTCTTCATCCCCGGTCGGAAACCGCCCTCCGGGAGAGACGATCCATGGGTCTAGCATCCGCTTTGGCCACGTCATTGACGGGCCTGAATGCTGCTGAAACGCAAATTGACGTCATCGGCAACAACCTTGCGAATGCCCAAACCGTTGGTTTCAAAGCGTCGAAAACGATCTTTGCGACCCAGCTGGTGCAGACGATGTCTTTGGGAGCGACGCCGACGGAGAACAGTGGGGGTACAAATCCGCGGCAGGTGGGGTTGGGGGTGAACGTTGCCGAAATTGCTCCGAACTTCGGTCAGGGAACGATCCAGATCAGCAACAGTCCCTCCGATTTGGCGATTCAGGGGGACGGTTTCTTTCAGGTCCAGGGTCCCTCGGGCGAGATCCTGTATACGCGCAATGGAATTTTCAAGCTCAACAGCGATATGGAATTTGTCAATTCGACGGGTCAGCGATTGCTTGGGCACACGATCGATGAGCTCTACCGCATTCAGCAGACAACCCTCCAGCCGCTGCGAGCCCCAATTGGATCGGAGAGTGTGGCCAAGGCGACAGAGATCGTCACACTCGAAGGGACGTTGACCCCCAACGGAGATGTTGCAACGGCAGGCGAGGTGATTCAGAGTGCGGTTCTCGGAGATAGTTCTTTCCCCCAGCCCGATGCGACCAACATCGGTATTGCTGGTGCTCCGATTGCGAGTATGGTCGGGGTCTCGGCTTCGACGGTCGGTGCTGGCAGCCTCGCGGCAGGGGCCTATCAATACCGGTTGGCCTTTGTCGATGCCTCGGGGAACGAAGCAGTTCCTGGAACACCGATCACAGCAACCGTTGGTGCAGGGGGGCGAATCACGATTAACAATCTTCCCAGCGATCCCACAGGTGGAGATTATTCGACGCTGCGAGTCTACCGGACTGCACCTAATGAGAGCAATTTTTTCCTTCTCGGATCGGCCACACCGGGGGGCACATTCGTCGACACCGGAGCGACTCCCCTGTCCACGACAGCGATGGACAGCAGCACCCTGACGGGCAACTATTCCTACATGATCACGTATTATCGTTCGGGGGAACCCGAGACGCGACCGAGCGCTCTGGTCGGCCCGCGGAACATCATCAGCAGCCGCATTTCGCTGAACGACTTCCCGCCGCCACCGACGCCCGGTCCGACAGACAATTTTCCCCAGTACGAATTCGTTCGCATCTATCGCAATCTGGCGAACGACCAGAACAATTTTTACTTGGTGGATACGATTCCGGTGGGGCAAGTCTATACAGACAAGAAATCGGATGCGGCAATTTCAAACCTGAATGTCGCTGGGAACCAATTGGTCGATCTCGATGGACCGGTCATCAACAGCAACACTTTACTGGTCGATGTGCTCAAACGAGATGGCCTGAATTTCCAGTCGCTGTTCACCGAGGGGACGCTGACCTATTCCGGTCAGAAAGGGGGACGCTCGCTCGATGGACGGAGCTTGACGGTCACCGACCGGACAACAGTGCAGGATTACATTGACTTTCTTGAGGAAGCCTCGGGAATCCAGATTCTCACTCCCGATGCGGTCAATCCGATTCCACCGTCGGACAATAACATCCTGGGTGAGATCGGCACGCTTGTCCCGGGGGGGTATATCGACGACGGCCGGATTCGCATCGTCAGCAACAATGGGGTTGATAACTCCGTCAATATCGACATTACCTCTTTCCGCATGGAAACTGAAGCCGGCGAGGTGAGTGTCCCGAACCTTGCTTTCGGGACGATCCAGGAAGCGGTCGGGACAAGTGCGACCACCGATTTCCTCGTCTACGATACGCTTGGATTTCCACTCAAAGTCCGGGTCACGACAGCGCTCGAATCGAGAACCGATTCCGAAACCGTCTATCGCTGGTATGCCGACAGCCCCGACAACCAGCCCCTCTTCGGCGCGGGCATTGCTGCTGGCACGGGACTCGTTCGCTTTGATGGGAACGGGAATTTCATTTCGGCAACGAACAGTCGCATGGCGATCGAACGGACAGGCTTGCCGAGCGTTTCCCCACTCCAGATCGAACTCGATTTCGATTCGGTCTCGGGACTCGCTGCATCGCGGGCCACGATTGCTGCGACCCGACAGGACGGGTCCGCTCCGGGGGTTCTCAACAGCTTCGTTGTCGGCGACGACGGTCGTATTCGTGGGGTCTTCAGCAACGGGGTGACACGAAATCTCGGGCAATTGATCTTGGCCCGCTTCGCCAACCCCAACGGTCTCGAGCAGCGCGGGAATAATCTCTTTGTCCAGGGGATCAATAGCGGTCTTCCGGTCCAGGGGGCACCGGGGGATAACGGGATCGGCAGCATCGTCGGCGGCGCGCTGGAGCTGAGCAACACGGACATGGGACGCGACTTGGTCGACCTTGTCCTCGCAAGCACCCACTACCGCAGCAATAGCCGCGTGATCACCGCCACCCAGCAGCTCTTCGACGAAGTTCTCAACCTCCGCCGTTAATCGCCACCGGCCAGCAGCACATGAGCGGCTCCACCGCGCAGCCTCGCGACTGGCCTCTTGGGTCCGCATGAAACGGGGTTCCACCCTTCGATGGATACCCGCGCGCACGCGGGGTCCTCTCAGGCGAGCCAGGCAGGAATGATCTCTCCGTGAACGTCCGTCAGCCGCATGTCGCGACCCCCAAAGCGAAAGGTCAATCGGCGGTGATCGATCCCGAGGGCATAAAGAATCATCGCATGCAAATCATGCATCATGAGGGGATTCTCGACCGCGCGATAACCAAACTCGTCCGTCGCTCCATAAGTCGTTCCTCCCGCCATCCCTCCCCCGGCGAGCCAAACCGAAAAGCCAAAGGGATTATGGTCCCGGCCATCACTCCCTTGAGCGAAGGGGGTTCGTCCAAATTCCCCTGCAAAGACAAGCAGCGTCTGGTCGAGCAAGCCCCGCTGTTTGAGATCTTCGATCAGCGCACCGATCGGCTGATCCACCGCCAGCGCATTATCCTCATGTCCTTTCTTTAAATTCGCATGCTGATCCCAACGATCATGCCCGACGGCGGGACAGGTCAGTTCGATAAAGCGAACGCCGCGTTCGACCAGGCGACGAGCCAGCAGGCACTGCCGCGCGTAGATTGCCGTCGGCGGATGGGGATGGTCGATCCCGTATGCCTGCCGCGTCACCTCCGATTCCCCCGCCAGATCGACGAGCTCGGGAACCGCAGCCTGCATCGCAAAGGCCAACTCATAATTTCGAATTGCCGCCTCGATCGCATCGGGATTTCCCAATTGCTCCGCCGCTGCCGCATCGAGCGCGCGGAGAAGATCGCGAGTCCCGCCAACGGAGCTCGGGTGCGGGTCGCGAATGTTGGCAATCGGGCTGGGGGATGAATTCAAGGTCGATGCGGCAAAGTCCGCGGGCAAGAAACCGCTCGAAAAATTATCAAGCCCTCCCGGAGGCGTGAGTCCTCCGTTGAGCACGATGTAGCTGGGTAAGTTCTCACACTCGCTGCCCAAGCCGTAGGTCACCCATGCACCGATGCTCGGACGACCCGCAAACCCGAGCCCCGTATGGAGGAAGTAATTCGCACTTGTGTGCTCGCTGAACTGGCTGGTCATGCTGCGGACGACAAGGAGCTCATCGGCATGTTTGGCCAAATGCGGAAAAAGGGCGCTGATCGGGAGGCCGCTCTGGCCATGAGGGGCAAATTCCCATGGACTCGCGAGCGTCGAGCCATTGTTGTCAAACTGTGTCCGCTCGATCTTCATGGCGAAAGGCTGGCCATGCCGCTTCTGCAACTCGGGCTTGGGATCAAACGTGTCCATCTGCGAGGGGCCACCATCCATGTAGAGGAAGATGACATGCCTTGCGCGGGCACGATGGTGCAATCCGCCGCGAAGGTCCTCCGCCGCAGCATCGGTGTTTGCCGCCATCCCCTCGCGCGCCGCCAAAGCGGCCAAAGCGATTCCTCCGAACCCACAGGCAGCATCGCGCAAAAAATCGCGACGCGAAAACGAAAAACCCCAGCGGCCAGCGCGACCTGGCCGCATGGTTCCAGCGAAGGGCCGAGGACGGCTCGCAGGACAGAAATAACGATCGGGCTGTACAGCGCTCATGGGAGAAAAATAAACTCCTTCACATTCATCAGGGCATGCGCCAGCTCACGCCATACATCCCCTTGCTGCGATGGCGGTCCGCTGCGGACAAATGCCAGTGCAATCCGCAGCTCGTCTTCCCGTGGATCGCGCCCCAAGGCTTCGCGATACATCGACTCAATCCGCGCGGCATCGTCCTCCATCGGCAGCGTCAGAATCCGCGCCCCCCATGCCTGACTGGCTTGGCGAATCAGCGGATCATTGAGCATCACGAGCGCTTGCGAAGGAACGTTCGAAATATTCCGCTTCCCGACCGTGGTAAAGGGAATGGGGGTATCGAAAGCGAGCAACATCGGGGAGAGGAAATTCCGCCGGACTTCGAGAAACAGACTCCGCCGCCCAGCGCCGTCGAGCGGGCCGCTGTGCCCGGGCCGACCCCGTCCGGTCATCTGTTCGGTCAAATGGATCGGCACGGAGCCTCCGCCGATTTGCCGATCGAGATGTCCGGCCAGCTGCAGCGCCACGTCGCGAATCACCTCTCCCTCCAGCCGCCGCAGACGAGCACTGTGCAGGAGCGTATTGGCGGGATCTTTCTCCGCCGCCGCCGCAGACTTCGCCGCGCTCATCGCATACGTCTGCGAAAGCAATACTTCACGCATCAGTCGTTTGCTGGACCAGCCATGGCCGACCAAATCGAGTGCCAAGTAATCGAGCAATTCTCGATGCGTCGGTGCTCCGCCGAGAACCCCAAAGTTATCGCATGCTTCGACAAGCCCTCGCCCAAGCAACCGATGCCACACGCGATTCACCGCGACGCGGGCAAAGAGAGGGTTCTCTGCCGATGCCCACCGCCGCGCCAGATCAAGCCGTGTTTCAACCGAGGAATCGCGGGCGGCATCCACATCCCCGTGAGCAAAGGCAGCAAGGTCCCCGCGGGGAACGACCGGGCCGACCTCATGTGGATTACCGCGGATCGCCAGCGGAATGTCGCGCGCCGCGAGCGCTGCCGAGGCGAGCACTACGGGCGGGGCAGGGAGGCCCTCGGCACATTCACGAAAACGCCGTAGCTCTGGTTCGGCCGTGGCCGCTACCGATTCCCAGGGCACACTCTGGACAACCCCTCGCGGATCATCGGCCGAGGGCGGGCCCTGGTCGTCGGCCAGCCACCGCAGTTCCGCAAGGCCGACATAACCATCTCCACCATCGATGATCTCGACGTGAGCCGTGTGCCCAATGTAGTGACGGAGGTCACCGCGCTGCACATGCCATTGCCACTGGCCAGCGGTTTGAGGATTGAATTTCGTGCCCCCGAACAGCAGCTGGTGGAAATCAATCATGAAATGTCCGTCAATCACCAGGCGGATCTCTCCACCTCCATCCCCAATGACGCGATAGGCCAGTCCGGCCGTCTTGATTTCAAACGGGGCCGATCGCCAGACACCACGGGCACGACTGCCATACCTTTGAGAATCGATCCAGCCGGCGGGTTCAAACGTCAGTGTGGGTGCGTTTGCAAGGTCCCCACGGACGCGGAGGTCGGCGTGGAGGTACGGGTCTGCAACACTGCGAAAAGCCCAGCCAACAGCCGTTCCACGCGGTGTCTGCGGGTCGGAAAAATCAAAAATGATCCGTGGGTCCGGCGTTGCTCTTGGAACGACGGGAGAAGGAGGTACGACCGCGCCGACAGCATCACGCAGCGCGCGGTGGGCCGCAATGATCCGCTCCATCTGCGACTCGACCGCCCCTCCCGGATCCAGCCAATCGATCGATCGTGTCGTGCCATGGAGCAGTCCCGCCAAAGCGTAATAATCGGCCTGCGAAATCGCATCGAACTTATGGTCATGACACCGCGCGCAGGTAACCGTCATTGCGAGAAATGTTTTCGTGGCCACATCGATCTGATTGTCAACCCGAGCTGCCTGATCCCCCCGCGCATCGACCGGCGCATGAACCGCATCCCCAAGCCACCAGAACGCGCTTCCCGCAAGCGACTGATTCGTCCCGTCGACCGGATCGAGCCGCGGCGTGGCAAGCATGTCCCCAGCGATTTGCTCTGTGGCAAATTGGTCATACGGAAGGTCTGCATTGAGGGCCGCGACAACCCAATTGCGATAATGGGACACGTGGGGAATCGGATAATCAAACTCATGGCCATAAGTTTCCGCGTACCGCACCAGGTCGAGCCAGTGCCGCCCCCAACGAACCCCCATCTGCGGATCGGCAAGGTAGCGGTCAATCTGTCGCGAGACTGCATAAGGAGACTTGTCGGCCATAAAACGGTCTCGCTCCTCTGCAGTCGGAGGGAGGCCGATCAGGTCCATGGCCAAACGGCGAAGAAGAGTTGCCGAGGGAGCCGGAGCCGCAGGCTGAAGCCCGTTTTCCTCAAGAGCTTGCAAAATAAATTGATCGATCCCCCCTCGCCCCCACTGCCGATCGACCGTTGGCGGAGGAGCGGTTCCTGCCGGCGCTTGCCATGCCCAGTGCGTTTGGCGACGCGTTTCCAAATCAAAGGTCTCCACGTGTGCAGTCTGCGGCGACCAAGGCAGCCCCATCGCGACCCACCGCCGCAGAACTTCCTGCTGCGGCCCGCTCAGCGGCTCGCTCGGAGGCATCTCGAGTCCCCCCTGGTAAGCGATCGCTTGGAGGATGCGACTTTCCCCCTCCTGAAAGGGAACGGCTGCCGGTCCACTCGACCCACCAGCCAAAACGGCCTCGCGTGAATCGAGCTGGAGCCCCCCTTCGGCAGTCTCGCTCGATTGGCTATGGCAGGCAAAACACTGGGCTGCGAGCAGGGGTCGGACCTCCCGTTCAAAAAATTCCAGCTCCGCGGCAGAAAACTCCCCCGCAGCCGCTCCATCAACCCCCTCGGTTGCCACCCCCCCTTCATCGGCTCGGAGCCGCTGCCCCGAAAAGAGCATTATCGCCAGGAGCAGCGAAACGACACTCGCGCGGAAGGCAGGGGACTTTCGGGACTCGCAGAGGTCGAACTCGCAGAGGTCGGGCGCGTGGAGATGGAGCGCTGATTTCATTCCAGTCCACCGAGAAGGGGAGGGGAGGGATGGGAAAGCGAGGCAACGGACGACAAAGCGACAGGTGATCGCGACCATCATTGTAACCGCATCCCTGCCCACTCGCCAAACACCCACTCGCCAAACATCATGCACCCGCGCGCTCGCGCTGATCACACTCCCCAGCACTGGCGTCACACGTTACAACACAGCACTGCAGTCGTTTCGCTTGGTTCCTGTGTTGGGGGAATGGATGGATGCGGATTCAAATTGTCATCCCCGCCCGTCTGGCATCGACCCGTCTCCCCGAAAAACTGCTGCTTCGTGCGGGGGGCAAATCCGTCTTGCAGCACACCTACGAACGCGCCCTCGGCGCCCGCTGTGCAAGCGGCGTGATTGTTGCCGTCGATCATCCACGGTTGGCCGAGGAGGTGAATCGCTTTGGGGGTCAGGCGATCATGACCGATCCGCAGCACCCCAGTGGCACAGACCGGATTGCAGAGGTCGCTCGTGCACTGCCCGAAGTTGACATTTGGGTCAACGTCCAGGGGGACGAGCCGCGGATCGACCCCTCCGCGATCGATAGCGTCGCTACATTGCTGAGCGACAATCCGCTCGCATCGATCGCCACGGCGGGAACGCCGATTCGCGATCCGGAGCATCTGGCCGATCCGTCGTGCGTCAAAATTGTCCTTGGTCAGGGAAATCGCGCCCTTTACTTTAGTCGCGCGGCGGTCCCCTTGGTCCGCGACGGCCTGAGCGCCGAGCTGCTGAACAGCGAACCTCCCCACTTTTGGCATCACTTGGGACTCTATGCCTATCGGCGAGAATTCCTCGCTTGGTTCGCGGCCGAGCCCCCGAGTCCTCTTGAGCAGCTTGAAAAGCTCGAGCAGCTGCGTGCTCTGTGGGCCGGACATACGATTGTTATGGGACGCGTCGCAAACGCTCCGCGGGGGATTGATACGGCGGAAGATTTCGCCTCCTTCGAAGCTTTTCTTGCCTCTTCTTCGGGAGGTGCGGGGAGCAGCCGATAGTCTTCCGGGCGAGGGTTTGTCGGCCTCCAGCGATGAGGCTATGATGCCCTCCCATGACAAAACATATTTTCGTAACCGGTGGTGTGGTCAGTTCCCTCGGAAAAGGGCTCACAAGCGCGTCGATGGGGATGCTGCTAGAGCAGCGAGGGTTGCGGGTGCGGATGCAAAAGCTGGACCCCTATATCAATGTCGACCCAGGGACGATGAGCCCTTACCAGCATGGCGAAGTCTACGTGCTTGATGATGGTTCGGAAACCGACCTGGACCTCGGACACTACGAACGCTTTACCTCGAGTCCCCTCTCGCGCGACTGCAATTACACGACCGGCCAGATCTATCTGTCGGTGATTGAGAAGGAACGCCGTGGTCAATTTCTTGGCAAGACGGTGCAGGTGATCCCCCATATCACCAATGAGATCAAAGGGGTGATCCGAAAGATGGGTGGGGATGATGTCGATGTCGTCATCACCGAAATCGGTGGAACGGTCGGCGATATCGAGAGCCTTCCGTTCCTCGAAGCGATCCGCCAGTTTTCGCTCGATGTCGGGAGGGAAAATTGTCTCTACATCCACCTGACTCTGGTCCCCTATCTGAAAGCTGCGGATGAACTGAAAACGAAACCGACCCAGCATAGTGTCGGCCAGCTTCGTGAGATTGGGATCCAGCCCGACGTCTTGATCTGTCGCTGTGAGCGGAGCATCTCGCGCGAGGATCGCGAAAAAATTGCCCTCTTCTGCAACGTTCCTCGGGAAGCGGTGATCGAGGAGAAAGATAAAGATTTTTCGATCTATGAAGTCCCCCTGTCGCTTGTCGATAACGGTCTCGATGAGCTCATCGTCAAACGGCTGAACCTGCCGGCCCGCGGACTTGCGATCGATGCATGGAGCGATCTGCTCCATCGACTCCGCAATCCACGGCACGAGGTCTCGATCGCCGTGGTGGGAAAGTATTCCGAGCATAAGGATGCCTACAAGTCGATCTACGAATCGCTCGACCACGCCGGGATCTCCCATCATGCTCAGGTCCGCATCGGCCGCATTCAAAGCGGCGAGATTGAACGGGAGGGGGCCGAGCGTTTACTGTCGGGCTATCACGGGATCCTCGTCCCCGGCGGGTTCGGTGAACGGGGTATCGAAGGGAAGGTCCAAGCGATTCGCTTTGCTCGCGAACGTGGTATTCCCTACTTTGGCATCTGCCTCGGGATGCAGTGCGCCGTAATCGAGTTTGCACGGCATGTGATCGGCCTGAACGGAGCACACTCGACGGAGTTCGAAAAAGATACTCCCCATCCCGTCATCTGTTTGCTGGACCAGCAGCGGAATGTTACCGAACTTGGTGGCACGATGCGGCTCGGTAGCATGCCGTGCCGGATTGAACCCGATTCCCTCGCGGCCCGTGCCTATCGCGACCCCTTGATTCACGAACGCCATCGCCATCGGTATGAGTTTAATCATCTCTACCGCGGGCAATTCAGCCAGCATGGGATGCGATTCTCGGGCACGAGTCCCGATGGCGGCTTGGTCGAAATTATCGAACTCACAAACCACCCCTGGTTTGTCGCTGTGCAGTTTCACCCCGAATTCAAAAGCAAACCTCTTCGCTCCCATCCCCTCTTTGCCGGCTTTATCGGTGCGGCCCTCGCACGGCATAAACTGGCCAGTGCCGAGGGTTGATGCGCTTCCACAGGGGCATCCCGCCTCGAGTCAATCATTCCTCTCCCCCCCCTCCATTCTTCGATCTCGCAAGCCGATGACTGACGAACAAATCCCCGCAGCAAGCTTTGAAATGCTCGTCACGATGCTCGCCACCCAGGCCCTCGTGGCACTCGGGCAAATCCCCGGAAGTGACGGGGAAAAATTGGAGCTCAACAAGCCGCTCGCCAAACACTTCATCGATCTGCTGGCGGTTCTTGAGACGAAGACCAGCGGGAACCTCGAACCCCCACAAGCGAAGATGCTCGGGGAACTCCTCCACAACCTCCGCATGCAATTTCTCTCCCTTCAGACGCCAGGCGGAGATTGACTTTCAGCAAAACGCTCGCCCCGGTACACTCAGAGACTCGGGCGCGATGCGGGTCGGCTCCGCCACTCATAAGCACTCGCAGTTGCATGGGCGATCTTCTCATGGGGACTGATCATGGGTACTGAAAATTTTTTCTCGGTCGCCGCTCCCCTGCGGCAGACCTCGTCGCTTCCGCAAAGCCCGTCGCTTCTGCAAAGCCCGTCGCTTCCGCAAAGCAACGCCAAAGGGACTCCACTCCCCATCTGCCCACCAAAAAAACACCCCCACTTACGCAAATTCCTTAGCCTCTCCGGGTTCGGTATATTACTGCTCCTTGTCGTCGCGGCAAACCCGTTCACAATTCCGCTGCAAGCCCAGCAGCCTCGCGGTGGAAAGGGGAATTCGGGCGCGACCACTCCTCCCCGCGGTACCCCCACGAAGCCTCCCGCCAAACCGACGCCGCGGCCGCCAAAGGAACCCAGCCAAGGGTCAGGTAGCAAGGGAAACGAGAAAGTTCTCGCGATCTATGCCGACGCCGCGAATTTTCAGAATAACGGGGAGCTCGAATTAGCGATCGAGCAGTGGAAGAAGCTGCTGAGCACTTATCCGACCGATCCGCTGGCACCGAAGGCCGCTCATTATCTCGGCGTCTGCTACATGCAGCTGAAAACTCCGAATTACGAAGCAGCGAGGGTGGCGCTGGAGACGGCGCTCAAGGTGCCCAAGTACGAGCTCCGCGAGGAGAGTTTGGTGAATCTTGCATGGTGCGCTTACTCGCTGGGGATCGGAGCGGAACCGAGAAACACTGAGCGGCTTCGCCAAGCACTGGATGTCTATGCCACGCTTCTGAAAGAATCGCGATCCTCGCGGTATGCCGATCGCGCGCTGTTTTATTCTGGGGAGTGTCATTACAACTTGGGAGCGGCGCGGGAAGCGATCACGGCGTACGACCAGTTGCTTGAAAGCAAAGCCGGAGAAAAGTCGCCACTTCGCTGTGATGCGCTCTACGCCAAAGGGGTGGCGCAGGAGGATTTGGAACTGTACACCGATGCGATCCAAACCTATCGCACGATGCTCTCTTCATGCGGGGAGCATGCCCTTGCCCCCGCCGTCCGCTTTCAATTGGCGGAAGTCCTCGTCCTTGTGAAAGATTATGCCGAAGCCGAGCGGCTGTTTGCCCAGGTGGTGAGCGCTGGTGGCGAGGACAAGCCACGCGCGATGGTCCGCCAAGCATTCGTGCTGACTCAACTGGATCGAGCCGCGGAAGGAGCAAAATTGTATGAAGCCGTGATCCAGGAATATCCCACCTCCCCCTATGCCTCCGCAGCGCTCATGGCAGCCGCACAAAGCTTTTACCGGGCGGGGGATTTCGCCCAGGCCGAGGCGCGGTTTACCGAGGTGATTCGTGGACAAAATGACTTGGCGGCGGCAACCGAGGCGGCGCACTGGTTGTCGATGATCGCACTCCGCGGTGGAGATCTCTCCCGTGCCCAGGGGGTTGCCCAAGAACAAATCGCGCGCGGGGTCGAAGGTCCCTATGCATGGATGCTGCGCGTCGATGCTGCCGAAGCCCTCTCGATGCAGCCGGAGAAGCAGCTCGAAGCGCTCGCCGAGTTTGAATCGCTCTTGCAATCGCTTCCGGCCACGCACGAGCTCCGGCCGCGTGTTTTGTACAATGCGGCCTTCACCTCCTTTCAAGCGGGTGAGCCAACGAAAACGCTCGCCTTCGCCGATCAATTCACAGGCCAATTCGCCAGCGACCCCTTGGCGATCGATGTTCGCTTTCTCGCCGCCGAGTCCCATCTGCAGAGCGCCCAGTTTGAACCGGCGTTGGCGGTTTTCGAACAATTGCTGGCGACTGCTCCGGGAGACCATCCCCAGCGGTCTTTGTGGATGGTTCGGTCGGCCACCGCGATGCTCAACAGCGGAAAGCATGACGATGCGATCGCCCGCTTGGAAGGGCTGATGGCGAAGCTGGCATCGCCGGGTGAGAAAGCGGAAGCTTACTTTTTAATCGGCTCGGCACATTTTGCCGCCCAGCGCCCTCCGAAGGCGATCGAGGCCTTTGAAAAGGGACTCGCGGTCGACCCGAATTGGTCGCGACAGGATCAAATGCTCTTTCGCTTGGCAGCGGCTCTTTCATCGGCGGGCCGGCGGGACGAGGGGAAGAAAACATGGGAGCAAATCATCTCCCGCTTTCCGCAGTCCCCCTTCGCACCGCAGGCCCGCTACCGGCTCGCCCAAGCTGCCGCGGAGGCTAAAGATTTCTCCGCCGCCGTCCAGTGGTACGAGCAAATCCTCAGCGATGCAAACGCTCCGGGTCTGCGTCCAGCGGCGCTGTACGGCAAAGGGTGGACGCTGCTCCAGGCGAACCAGTTCGCGGGGGCGATCGAGCCGCTCGAGGAAGCGATCCGCGAATTCCCCGATCATCCGCTGCGCGGCGATTGCTTGCTGGCACGGGGAATCGCCCAGCGGAAATTACAGCGGGAGCAACCCGCCCGCGACGATTTGGAACTCTTCCTACAGACCCAGCCGCAAGGGGAAAAACTCGGACTGGGCCTTTACGAACTTGCTCTTCTCGATCGCGCTGCGATCGATCCGCGTAGCGCCACGGCGCGGCTCGAACGAATCCTCGAGGAGATCCCCACATACTCGGCGAACGCGGAGGTGCGTTACGAGCTCGCTTGGGCGTACAAGGACCTCGAGGATGAAGATCGGGCCGCAAAGCAATTTGGAATCCTCGCCGAAAAACACCCCGATTCGCCGCTGGTCGCCGAAGCCTGTTACCAGCTCGGAGAATATCATTACGCTCGGCAGGCGTACGACCAAGCAGCCGCCGCCTACGCCCGCGGGGCCGAGGTGGTGGAGGAGAATCGATTTCTGGAAAAAAGCTTGTACCGCTTGGGATGGGCTCAATTCCAGCAGGAGCAATTCGATCGCGCGCTCGAATCGTTCCGCCGCTTGGCCAAATCCTCTCCCGAGGGACCGCTCGCGATCGATGCGGTCATGATGAGCGGCGAATGCCAATTTGCGAAGAAGGAATATGAGCCCGCCCTTGCAACCTACCAGCAAGCGAAGGAGCTGATTCTGGCGCGGGATGGGGAAAAGACCGCGTTTGACGATCCTGCCGAGCAACAAGTGCGGGAGCTCGTCTTTCTGCATGGGGGCCAAAGTGCCGCCCAGCTGAATCGCTGGGAGGAGGCGCTCTCGTGGTACGCGGCGCTGCGGTCACGTTATCCTGCCTCGAGCTATCTCTCGCAGGTTTTCTACGAAACGGGATTTGCTTCGCAGCAACTCGATCGGTTCGATGAAGCAGTCAAGTTCTACACCGAAGCAGCCAACAGTTTCCGCGATGAATCCGCAGCCCGCGCCCGGTTTATGCTCGGCGAAATCTATTTCCAAAAGAAGCAGCCCGTCGAAGCGATCACCGAGTACAAGCGGGTCATGTATGGCTACGGCGCGGAAAAAGCCTCTCCGGAAATTCAAGACTGGCAGGCCAAAAGTGGTTTCGAGGCCGGACGCTGTGCTGAATTATTGATCCAATCCAATGAAGGGGATCGCCGCAAACAAGCAATTGAACTGGCCGTGCGTTATTATGAATTCGTGACAAGCAACCATCCCCAGCATTCGCTCGCGAGCCAAGCTCGAGAAAGGCTTGAGGCGCTCCGGCGAATGTAGGCTCCACGGGGGCTCAACCGCGTGTTGTGTTGAAATATGAGATCTGCCTGCGACCAGCCGGCCCTGCGTCCATTGCGAGAAGGGAGCACTCTGCGGACTGCGATCCTACTGTTCCTCGGCCTCTTTGTGATGCTGTGGCTTGCCCCGGCGATGGGTCAGGAAACGGAGGATGCCGCAGAACTTGCGCGGCTCGCATCCCCCGCGCCAGGCACCGCGGCTTCCCTCACCCCGCAGGCGGATCGTCCATCGGGGATCGATCTGATCAGCCTGATAGCCAGCGGCGGGATCTTGATGTGGCCGATCGGCTTGATGAGTCTGCTGGTGGTCACGCTGGCCGTGGAACGACTCGTCAGTTTCCGCAGCAGCCGGATGCTTCCCCGCGACCTGGTCGGAAGGCTCGGTGAGCTCGCGAGGGAGGGGAAAGGAACGCTTGATGTCGAGGGGGCGATCGCCGCTTGCCGCCAGTATCGATCGGCCGCGGCAAGCGTCGTCATGGCGATGCTCATGCGGACCGGTCGTCCTTTAGGCGAGATCGAGCAGGCAGCTGGCGAAGCGGCGCAGCGCGAAGCCGATCTCCATTCGGGGCCGATCCGATGGCTCAACTTCGCCGCCGCTGCAACACCGCTGATGGGCCTGTTTGGGACCGTCTGGGGAATGATCGTCGCCTTTCATAATTCGACCAACCTGACGGCCGAACGGAGCCGCAGCGAACAGCTCTCCGAAGGGATCTACACGGCGCTGGTGACCACGCTGGCCGGTCTGGCCGTCGCCATCCCGGCAGCCATTCTCGCTCAATACCTTGAGAATCGGCTGGGAAAAATCTTCCATCGCATCGAATCGCTCACGTTTTCGCTCGCCCCCGGTCTGGAAGCCTACACCGGAACCCACCGCCTCGATATGCATGCCAAGCTCCATCGCCTGGAACCGCCACCCCCGCAGCCAGTTCCTCCCCCGGTGGCGACACCACGAGTGGTGAGGATGAACGAATCATGAGTGTCCAGATTCGGAAATCGAGCGTCGTCGGTACGCTCAGCCTCACACCCCTGATCGACATCGTCTTTCTGCTCCTGATTTTTTTTCTCGTTACCAGCAAATTCGACGAGCAGGAACGACGGCTTCCAATCGAATTGCCGGTCGCTGCGAGCGCGACGCCGATGACGCAGCGTCCGCGCGAAATCACGGTCGACGTCGATCGGCAAGGAAATTTTTTTGTCAATGGAAACCCGGTTCCCGCAGAGGAACTCGAACCGATTCTCCGCCGCGCGGTGGCGAGCAATCCGACCAACCAGCAGGTGGTGATTCGTGCCGATGCGGAAGTCCCTTTTCAACCGGTCGTCACCGTCATGGATGGCTGCAATCGCGCGGGGATCGCCGAATATACGGTCACGACGCGGGAGGGCCCTGGCGGCTGATGAAGCCGGCGGTGGAGGATAGCGAATGGAAAACCTCTTCTTGAGCGATCCCCAAGAAAATCTCGCGACCGGCGCCGGCGGGGAAAGGATGTGGCCGCTCGACGCCGCCCTCGCGGCGCTCGGCGGTTTAGCGCTCTTCACATCGTTCTCCTACTTGCCCAGCGACCAACCGCGGTGGTGGCTCAATCCCTGGACCTACGCGGCAGCGATCCCCCTGGTCGTTATCGCCCTCTCGCTCACCCTCCGCTATGTGGCTTCGCGATTCATCCGCCGCTCTCTGCAGCTCGGCTTTCTGCTCAGCGTGATCCTCCACCTCCTGCTGGTGATGTGGGCTGTGAACCAGATGATTCTGACGCCGCTCTCAGCCTCCGCAGCCGCCGATCGCAAACAGCATCCGTCCCCGCAGCGGAAGAGTGTCGCCGATACGCTCTTTACCCCAGCTCCCACGCCTCCCGCCGACGAGCAATGGTCTCGTCCGGTTCCCGCAGAGCCGCAAACCCCGCAAATCCCCGCAGAAGCACGAACGGTCCCGCCTCAGGAATTGGCACTTTCAAACCTCCCTGAGGCACCTCCTTCACCCCAGGAACCCGTTCCGCAAACCGCAGCTCCGCTCCTCCCGCGCTCCCCCAGCGACACTTCTCTTCCGGTCCCTGCCAACATCGCCGCACGCGAAGCTTCGCCGCGGGAAAGCCGACGCTCCGCGGGTCCCCCGGAAGAGAGCCTTCCGCAGGTCGAAGTTCCGGAAATCCCCGCTTCCTCCGCCGGCGATCCCCCTCGCCGCACGCTCGAGCGGGAGATTGAAACTCCCTCGAGCAGCCTCCCTCCTTCCTTGCTTCCACGTCTTGCGGAAGCAACGACGGAAATCGCTGATCGCGCGGAGCGCGAACCTTCGGTCCTGAGCGCCACCGAGTTTTCGCCACGCCGACCGACGGATCGTTTCCAATCCTCGCTGCCCGAGATCACCGCTACGGTCGACGAGAATGCTCCGCGTCCCCGCAATCGCATCTCGGCGAGCCAAAGCTCGCTCGGACCGGCGGCCACCGTCGGACCGCCGCCGAGCGTTCCGGCAGTGGCGGCAGCTTCAGCCGCGCTCTCCAGCGGCGACTCCAACGGCGACTCCAGCGATGCGACCGCGGATGCCATGGCGACCGAGGGCGTCGCCGGAGTTCCAGCGGCGTTTCGGAACCGGCTGGATGAGGATTCATCGGCCGCGTCCGCACTAGCGGCTGGAAAGGGAGGCAGCGGAGATTCCCTCCGTCCTCCCGGCAGTGCCGAGACGATCGATTTATCGGCCCCGGCGATGACCGAAGGACTCCTGCGGCGCGCCCCGGGATTGCAAGGGCGCGGGGATCTCGACCAGGTCCCTGAGATTGCCGCAGGAGGTGCTGCCGCAGGAGGTGCAAGCCCTGGTCGGCTGCCTCGTAAAAAACTGGGCCAAGCAACAGAAGCGGTAACGTCGGCCGTGGTCGATTATCGCGCCTTTGATCGCCGCGCCCTTCGCACCCAGGAAGGATCGATTGTGTCCCCCGACTCGCAGCAGGTCGGTCCCGAGACGGAGCTCGCGATCGAGCGGGGCTTGGCATACCTCGCCGCGCGGCAAGGTCCGGACGGCAACTGGTCGTTGCAAGGGCATGGAGAGGAGGTCCTTGTGCGGAGCGATACCGCTGCGACCGGCCTGGCCTTGCTCGCCTTCCAGGGAGCAGGGTACACGCACCAGCAACATCAGTATTCCCAAACCGTGCTGCGGGGCTTGAAGTATCTGCTCGCCAACCAACGCCCTAGCGGCGATCTCTACCGGCCGGAAGACGAATCGAGCAACCGCAATGCGTGGCTGTACAGCCACGCGATTGCTGCCCTGGCACTCTGCGAAGCGTATGGGATGACGCGCGATCCTCAGCTCCGCGAACCTGCCCAGCGGGCGATCAACTTTATTGTCCGTGGCCAGGACGAAAGGCTCGGAGGATGGCGTTACACTCCGAACGCCAGCAGCGATACGAGCGTTACAGGCTGGATGATGATGGCCCTGAAAAGCGGCGAGCTCTCGGGGCTTGCGGTTTCCCGCGCAACGTATGCAGGGATCGGGAAATGGATGGAAATCGCCCAAGCCTCCCCGACACAGTCTTGGGAGTATCGTTACAACCCCTATGCGGCCGATACCGACCAACAGCGCCATGGCCGCCAGCCGACCCAGACGATGACCGCGGTCGGCCTTCTGGCTCGACTCTATCTCGGCTGGCGCCGCGGGAGGACGGAGATGAAGCGTGGTGCTGATGTGCTTGCCAGCGATCCTCCAGCGATCGGTTCACTTCGCGATCCGCGGCGCGATACGTACTACTGGTACTATGCGACTCAAGTCATGTTTCACATGGGGGACCAGCGCTGGGAGCAGTGGAATGCACAGCTCAACCCGATCCTGCTGTCGTCGCAGATCAGCGAGGGGCCTGACGCAGGGAGCTGGGACCCGCTTCGTCCAGTCCCCGATCGCTGGGGAGCGCACGCCGGGCGGATCTATGTGACGGCAATGAATCTGCTCAGTCTCGAAGTCTACTACCGCCATCTCCCGCTCTATGAGGAAACGGCGAAATAAATCCCTCTCCGAAAAGGGGTCTGACCCTTTGGAGGCAACGCCGGAGAGGGTCAGACCCGTTTTCGGAGAGGGACTCAGTGCCGATCGCCGCGGCAGCGTTTACGCCAGAATGTCCTCGATCACCTGCCCATGATCGATCTCCAGACGCTTCCGACCGGGGATCTCCAGCTCGCGAGAGTCGAGTCCCAGGAGGGCCAGCACGGTTGCATGCAAATCGGTGACATAATGTCCCTCCCCCAGCGCATGGTAACCGAGCTCGTCGGTGGCTCCATGGACGTAGCCGCGTTTGACTCCTCCCCCGGCGAGCCAAATCGTAAAGCCATGGGGATGGTGATCCCGGCCATCGACCCCTCCGCCGCGCAGTTCGAGCCCCGGCGTTCGACCAAATTCCGTGCAGAACACGACCAGCGTTCGGTCGAGCATCCCTCGCTGCTTCAGATCGGCGATCAGTCCCGCCACGGGCAAATCGACCGTCGTGCACAGCCGCGCATGATTCTCCTTGAGCTTCTGGTGCGAATCCCAGACGCCATATGCTGATGGGAAAACTTGCACAAAACGGACACCTCGCTCGACCAAGCGTCGCGCTGCCAAGAAACGCTCACCGGCGACTCGCGTGGCATCGTTATCGAGCCCATAGAGATTTCGAATCGCTAGCGTCTCGGTCGAAAAATCGATCGCTTCGGGAACCGCATTTTGCATCCGGTACGCAAGCTCATAGGCGCGAATCCGCGCGCGAAGGCGGTCATCTTCCGGGTACTCCACAGCCGCCAGACCATGGAGTTCCCCGATCAGTGCATACTCTCGTTCCTGGAGCTCCGCCGAGTGCCCTGCGAATCGCTTTCCAAACGGGAGTGGATTCTCTTGGTCGAGCGTCAAGGGGACCCCTGCATACTCCGGACCGAGGTATAGGGAATCGATGGACAGTCGCGTATCGGAACGCGTGGGTCCACCCAGGACCACGTATTCCGGAAGGTTTTCGTTCGCAGTCCCCAGCCCGTAATGCACCCAGGCGCCGAGGGAGGGCTGGGGTTCATCCAAGCGATGCCTCCCGGTGTGGATCTGGTTCTCGGCGGCATGATCATTGTCGGTGGTCCACATATTGCGAACAAAACACAAATCGTCAACGACGCCGGCCAAATGGGGCCACCAGTCGGTCATTTCAATCCCGCTCTGGCCCTGAGCCTTCCAACCCACCTGCAGCGGATAGATCGTCGGGTAGACATCGCGGACATTGATCTCCTCAGACGCAACCGACCGAAATCGCGCGCGATGGAGCGCCGAATCGAGGGGGTTTGGAAAGGTCGTTTTCTCAAAGGTCATCCCCGCATACTTGTTGAGCGCAGGTTTCGGATCGAAAGTCTCCAGATGGCTGTATCCTCCGGACAGAAAAATCCAAATCACCGACTGAGCACGCGGGGTGCGCCGCGTTGTTTGCTCTGCCGCAAGCGGTATCGTACCTTCAGCCGCTTGCAGCGAACCGCGCATGATCCCCTCGGCATGCAGCAGCGAACCAAGCGCCAGCCCCGTAAAGCCCATCCCAAAATCCGCGAGCGCCTCGCGCCGCGAACGACCAGGAGGGTGCGGCGCAGAGAAGTTGGACGAGGGCGATACTCGATGATGAGACATTTGAAGAAGTGCCGAAGGAGACTAGGTCGCGAGAAGGATCCATCAGGGGACGGTGATAAAGTCATGATGGTTCAGCAGAACCCGCACGAGACTACTGTAAAGGGCAGCAACAGGAACGTCGATCGATGGCTGCGACGAAGGGCCTTGGAGGAATTGCTCACAGCGCCGCAGCTCTTCTGGACGCGGCAGGCGGCCGAGCAAACGCACATACGCCGCTTCGATGAACCGACGATCCTGCGTCGTCGAATCGTTGGTCCGATTCCCTTGAATGCTCGCCGCGATACGATCGCTGACGTGATGGATCCAGGGACTGTTGGTCAGCGCCAGCGGTTGCTGGGGGATCACCGTCTGCGTCCGTCGATAGCAATCATTGGAATCGGGGCCATCGAAGAGCATTCCCAAGGGGCTCTTGCCGTCGTCCTCCGGTTGGCAGCTGTAATAGAGCGACCGCCGAGAAGTCGTCAGCGACTCGCTATTCTCGAGCTCTTGTCCGCCGAACTGTTCGTCGAGCTCCCCCGCGAGTGCGAGAAGACTGTCGCGAAGGACCTCGGCTTCCATCCGTCCGCTGTTCATTTTCCAGAGCAGTTTGTTCTCCGGATCGATCGACCGCGCGGACGCCCCGCCGGCAAAAGCCGAGGATCGGCGGTAGGCGTCACTGGTAACGATCAGCCGATGAAGATGTTTCATGCTCCACTGCGACTGGATCAATTCCACCGCGAGCCAGTCGAGCAATTCCGGATGGGTTGGCAGCGCACCGCTGCGACCGAAATTGAAGACGGTCTCGACCAGTGGCCGGTGGAAATGCCGGAGCCAAAGGTGATTGACGGCGACCCGCGCGGTCAGCGGGTTCGTGGGGCTGGTAATCCAGTGGGCCAGCGCCGCGCGTCGTCCCGTACTGGTCTGCGGATACTGCGGGCCGAGGGGAGCATATTCGGTCGACCCGCGCTCGGTGTCCAGCCGCCGCTGAAGCTCCGCCACTTTCGCCTCGGCCTGCTGCAGCCGCTGCAATTGGCTGGCGATGTTTGGCGTCCGCTGTGGGTCATCGGCGGGTTTGGCTTCCTCGATCGCCAGCTGGGCCTGAGCCTCAAGCGATTCGACCTCCGCAGCCCCTAACTGGCTCATCAGCTGCAGCTGATGAGCCTCGGCAGCAAGGTGCTCCCATTCCCCCGCACCAGCCGACGCCGAGGGACGATAGCGGGCCTGTTCCGCGGCCAAGCGTCGTTCGAATTCCGCGAGCGAGCTCTGGGCGGACCGCAGCTTGGCCTGGGCAATCGACAACGGATACTCGCTGCGGCGCAGGGCGCGCCGCGCCGCATCTCGGCGAATGGTTTTTTGCTGCGTCCGCGCGGTCGCCGCGAGGTCTGGAATCCGCGCGACGACGTGCGAGGTGGCTGGGGGTTGGCAGTACGCCTCTGCCAAACGCCATCCTTCACGCCCGACGAGATCCTCGCCTGCGGGGAATCGTGGGGCTTCAAAATCAAACTCAACCAGCGTTCGCACAGGCTCTGGAAAAACTCCCTCGCGGCGAAGGAGCCTCAGACCATCGACCGCCGCAGCGGCACCACTGCGTGCATCGAGCAGAAATCCTTGCTCGGGCCGGCCATGAGGATTCCAGCCATTGAGGGCAATCGAAACCGGAGCGACCAGCGGTGTCCGATCGCGGCCACGATCAATCTGCAGCTCGCAGATGTCACGCTCGGGATCGAGCCGCAGGCCGACATGGATCGTTGCCGGCTCGCTTCCCAGGTCATAGGTACCGACCTGAAATTCCTCAAAACCTCCTGGCCGGTAGGCGAGGATCCGCCCCTGATCGAAACCAACGAAAGTGGCGGTCGCTCCTGTCGTGCTATTGCGGGTGAGCTGGAAATTGAAATGGGCAGAGGAAAGGAGCTGGAGATCAAATTCAACCACGTCCCCATCAACCAGCGGCGGTAGATCATCCATCGCCCGGTAGATCATCCGCCG